>Ga0066192_1000115_pt1 | contig 13313 bp, 11 predicted proteins | sample WorMetvacBELIZE1_FD_58707 | JGI IMG/M metagenome (GOLD analysis project Ga0066192, IMG submission 58707) | Marine gutless worms symbiont microbial communities from Max Planck institute for Marine Microbiology, Germany - Olavius vacuus BELIZE.1... | ecosystem: Host-associated > Annelida >... | reverse complement strand
TGCCTCGATGTTGTAGGACGTCTCATCAAAAGCCTCACTAGAAGTTAATGGTTGTTCTACCAACTCTTCTTGGTCACTTTCATCAACAGCATCAATATTGAGGATTTCAGCCTCAATTTCCAGCTCAGCATCTGCTACTTCAGTCTTTTCTAAACTTGCAGCTTCAAGCTCAGCACTCTCCTGTTCAGCATCTACAGCCGAAGCCGAGGAAGACTCTGTGGGAAATGTAGTCTCCTGAAGGAGCTCATTCAGATAACTTTGAAGAGCCTGCTGAGGTCCATTCAATGTCTGGTCTTTGGTTTTCGTATCTTTCATCATGATTAACCGGATGGATTTAGCAATGTATCCATCAAACTGGAGTACGCCTTAACACCACGTGCATTAGCATCGAGAGCAGAAGGGGCAACTCCGGCAGTACTTGCATCGCGAAGTTTGGTGTCCACAGGAATCACTGAATGCCACACAGCCTCTTCATACAGTTCCTTCAAACTCCGTAAACTCTTATTCGATGCTTGAGTTCGACGATCATATAACGTCGGTACAATCGTATAAGGAACAGGTCGCTTACGAGCTCTGTTAATCATAGTCAGAGTTCTAATCATTCGCTCCAAACCTTTGATAGCAAGAAACTCCGTTTGCACGGGTATCACAAGCTGCTGACAAGCCGCCAGAGCATTAATCATTAACACGCCTAATACTGGCGGGCTATCGATCAGAACATAATCGTAGTCGTCCCAAAGAATAGCCAAGGTTTTTGAGATAACTAACCCCATACCACCTTGGGCCTGCGCGTGTCTTTCAAGAGTAGCGAGTGCTGTTGAAGCAGGCATAAGTGAAAGGTTTGGATGGCCGGTCTCTAGGATCAAAGAGCGCGGCAACTCTTCAGGGATTTTCCCCGTGACTTGGAATAGATCGTAAGCACTGTGTTCAATGGAGTCAGGATCAAAACGAAAATAACTCGTCAAAGACCCATGCGGGTCCAAGTCGATCATCAATACACGATGGCCGGCATCTGCTAGCAGTCCAGATAAACTCACCACGGTTGTGGTTTTACCCACCCCACCTTTTTGATTTGCGACCGCCCAAATATGCACACCGACCCCTTAGTTGCCATGCAAGAAATTTACTTATTTATCTAAGCTTTAATCATATACATTTACAGACTAGTTAAACAAGTAATCGTACAGGTTATCATCTCTGCGTTTACTGATTTTTAACGTTACGCGACGATTTTGTGCTCTTGCAAATTCGTTAGTGTTTCTAACCTGAGGGTTTTCACTAGAAAATCCTATTGGCGCCAACAACTTAGGATTAATACCGCGGTAAACCAATTCATCCACTACAGAGGAAGCTCGTAGGCTAGATAAGTGCCAGTTTGATGGAATCCGAGTCGAGTTGGTTGGTAAATCATCGGTATTGCCAAGCACCATTATTGGGGCTGGGTAAGACTGTAAAATATTGGATATCACTATCATTAAAGCAACGGCTTCATTGGTCAACTCATAGTCGCCTTGATCAAACACCAAAGCAGCTTTCATATCGAGCGTAATCCAATTGGCATCCTCTGTAATGGATACCTGTCCATCAGACTGCAACGTTGGGAATTGAGAATTTATAGATTCGCTTAACGCATCATATAAGGGACTTCTGCCCTCTATTTCACCTGGTGGGTTATCCGCCTCGACTTCGTCTTTTGGCACTACTTCCAAAAGTCGCTCACTCTCAGGTTGCCCTGATACAGGCTCCCCAACATTAATGGGCTTAATAGACTTTTGAACGGCATCAAACACACCGCTCAACGTATTACTCAATTCTTTTTCATCTCCCGCCTGCTTCAACGTAATGGAGTACAACGCCACGAAAAAAGCAAACAGAAGGGTAATGAAGTCCGCGTAAGACAGTATCCAGCGATCATGATGAGGTGCTTCTTGGTACTTGTTTCGCTTGGACCGACGTCTGCGCGCCCCATCACTCATAACCGCTTAGCTCCAAATCTAAACGCTGAGGGTGCTTGCCAGTAGCGATACCGTAGATACCATCAATGAACATCTGGTTATTCAGCAATTCTTGGTCAGCATAACGATATAGTTTTCGACATATTGGAAAGACCACTAGATTAGCAAAGCCTTGACCGTAAAGAGTAGACACAAACGCCACTGCAATGCCATGTCCAAGAGCTTCAGGGCTATCTAGATTCGCCATTGCTTGTATCAAACCAAGCACGGACCCCATGATCCCCAAGGTCGGTGCATAGCCTCCAATCGACTCTAAGAAGCCAATGCAGTGACCACGTTTTTCACGAATACGTTCCGCTTCGTCATGAAGTCGCTCAGAGAGAAGCTCAGGATCAGCACCATCTACCGCCATTTGCATTGCTCGAATGGCAAAGTCATTGTTCAACGCTTTAATGTCATTCTCTAATGCAATGATCGAAAAGCGTCTTGCTTTGTGAGCAAGCAGATTAATAGTTCTGCGGTTACCAGAAAGATCAAACGCGGGAGGGAATAAAGACCAGCTCAGCATTCTCAACGCTGCAACAGACTCGCTCAAAGTACTTTGAGCGAGTGCAGCACCGAGACTACCAACAATAACAATAATCGCTGAAGGTAAATTAAGTAGTAGTACAACTTCACCACCGCCGAGCCAATTGGCAAGAAATACTGAGGCAAAGGCAATAATCAAGCCCGCCAGTGTCAGCAAATCCACTACCCAACCTCTTTTACGATACGCTCACCGATGTGATCTAAATGAATCACATCATCAGCCAAATCCGCTTTTTCTACCGCTTGTGGCATACCGTAAATAACACAAGAGTCTTCGCTTTGAATCCAAACTCGTGAACCAGAGTTTTTCAGCATTCGGGCACCTTCACGGCCATCGGCCCCCATACCCGTCATGACTATTGATAAAACTTTACCTGGGTAACATTTCGATGCAGAACCAAATGTTACATCCACCGACGGCTTATAATTTAAGCGTTCGTCACCCTGTAAAATACGAACACAACCGCCATTACGGGGGTCAACCATCATTTGTTTTCCACCTGGAGCCAGTAAAGCAACACCAGGGGTAAGCTTATCGCCATCCTCGGCCTCTTTAACCTTAATCTGACAAATGTTATTTAGTCGATCCGCAAAAGCGTGCGTAAAAGCTGCCGGCATATGTTGCACCAGCACTAATGGTACAGGGAATTCTTTAGGTAGCTTTGTTAAGACTGCTTGCAAGGCCATTGGCCCCCCAGTTGAGGTACCAATAGCAACAAGACTCACTTTTTTACGAGCCCTAGGAATAATGACACCACGATCATTGTCCACTACGATAGGTCTCGGAGCGACCTTTGTTGCTGCACGGGCGACTGGTTTAGCACTGCCTCCTAATCGAGTACGTGCAACCGTAAGTACTCTATCGACCAATGCATGCTTTACCACCGCAGAATCACGAGAGATGTCCTCAAAATTCTTCGGCATAAAGTCAACAGCACCTGCTTCTAGAGCATCTAACGTAACTCTGGCACCTTCATGCGTTAAGGAAGAGAACATCAAAACAGGCGTAGGCTTACGCTTCATGATTTCTGATACAGCTGAAATACCATCAAGCACTGGCATTTCATAATCCATAGTCACAACATCAGGTGACAACGCAGCGACCTTATCGACCGCTTCTTTGCCATTGTTCGCAGTACCAACTACTTGTAAGCGCGGATCAGCACTAAAGATTTCTACCAAGCGTCGACGAAAGAAACCTGAATCGTCAACAACCAGCACCTTCACTGGCATAATACAGCTCCTGTAACCATTCTAGCGCGATGCATAAGACTTAAGCATACTCGGCACATCAAGAATAATCGCAATGCGTCCGTCACCGGTAATCGTCGCCCCAGCCATACCCGGAGTACCTTGCAGCATCCGACCCAGCGGCTTGATTACCACCTCTTCTTGACCCACAAGCTGATCAACGACAAAACCGACTTCATTCATGCCAACCTGGACCACGACAACATGGGCTTCAGTAGGCTTCTCATCAAATGCTGCCCCTTTGATCAACCAGTTCTTAAGATGGAATATCGGTAAAGTCTTACCACGTATCACTACCACTTGCTGCCCATCGACCACATTTGTTTTCTTCAGATTTAAGTGGAAGATTTCGTTCACGCTGACTAATGGGAAAGCAAATGCTTGATCATTCAACATAACCATCAGTGTAGGCATAATGGCAAGCGTTAGCGGTACTTTGATACTAAAACGCGAGCCTTGCCCTAATACTGATTTGATATCAAGGGTCCCGTTGAGTTGTGAAATTTTAGTTTTCACAACGTCCATACCTACACCACGACCTGAAACATCGGTAATTTCTACTTTAGTAGAGAAGCCTGGTGCAAATATAAGATTAAACGCTTCGTCATCCGATAAGCGCTCAGCGGTATCCGTATCCATGAGGCCTTTCTCAACGGCCTTACGACGCAAGACATCAGCGTCCATACCAGCGCCATCGTCATCAATAGACAATAGGATATGGTCGCCTTCTTGCTCAGCAGATAGTATGACGTGCCCCATACGCGGTTTGCCTTTGGCCTCACGCACGTCTGGTGCTTCAATACCATGATCAACAGAATTTCGCACCAAGTGGACCAATGGGTCCGCCAGTGCTTCAACCAAGTTCTTGTCTAAGTCGGTATCTTCACCACGAAGTTCGAGGTTCACTTCTTTCTTCAGGTTACGAGCAAGATCTCGTACAACGCGAGGGAAACGACCAAATACCTTTTTGATTGGCTGCATACGCGTCTTCATAACGGCGTTCTGCAAATCCCCCGTCACAACATCCAAGTTTGCGACAGCTTTACTCATTGACTCGTCGTCGCTTTGCAAGCCAAGGCGAACCAATCTATTTCTAACCAGTACCAGTTCACCCACCATATTCATGATGTCATCGAGTCGTTTCGTGTCAACACGAACAGTGGCTTCTTGTACTACAGGTGCATTCTGAGACTTTTCTTTGCCTTCCGATTCTGAATCAGATTTAGGCTTCGGTGCTGGCGCAGCTGGCTTTTTAGGTGCTGGCTTTGATTTCGGCTTAGCAGCTTTTTTCTCCGGCTGCTCAGCTTTCGCAGCAGGTTCTGGCTTAGCTTGCTCTTTTGCAGGCTCTTGCTCCTCATTTGCGTTGTTAGGCCCTTGGCCTTTACCGTGCAAACTATCAAGCAGTTGCTCAAACTCATCTTCTGTAATTAAGTCAGACTCTGATGAGTTTGAATCTTGAGGTGTCTCAACTTTGTCATCAGATTTTATGGATTCATCTTGAGCTATCTTCTCACCATCAACACCAGGCGCACTGCCACCATGAAGCTGATCAAGCAAAGCTTCAAACTCGTCTTCAGTAATTTCATCTGACTCACCCTCGGCCGAAGGCGCGTCAGTAGATTGGTCATTATTCGATGAATTTGCTTCCATACCTGGGGCACTACTGCCGTGAAGCTGGTCTAACAAAGCGTCGAACTCATCCTCAGTAATGTCATCCGAATCAGGTTCAGAACTATTAGCTTCAGCCTCTTTGTCTGCGCCATCAGAGGAACCTAATGCACTTAGGAGCGATTCAAACTCATCATCTGAAATGTCGTCATGTGATTCTGAAGCATTTTCTGGAGATGTCTGAGTTTCTATCTCAGGCTCGTCTGATACAACAGTTTCATCTTCAATAGACTCTTGCTCAGTCTCATCTTCTTCATCATACTCTTCGTCACCCTCTTCCTCATCATCGGAAGGTGGCTTAGCGTAATAACTAAGAGATTCAATAATTTGCGGATCAGCTGGCTCGGGTTCACCACCAGCACGAACAGTTTCGAACATCTCGTTCACAGCATCTAGTGCTTGTAGCACGACATCCATTAACTCAGAGTCAACTTTACGCTGGTGGTTACGCAAAACATCAAAAACGTTTTCCGCGTAGTGACAGCAATTAACTAAGGCCGTCAATTGAAGAAAACCAGCTCCACCTTTAACAGTGTGGAAGCCACGGAAGATAGCATTAAGCAATGCTGTATCTTCAGGGTTTTGCTCCAAATCTACCAATTGCTCTGAGAGCTGTTCCAGGATTTCCCCAGCTTCTACTAAAAAATCCTGTAGAATTTCTTCATCGACTTCGAAACTCATCCGCCGCAGCTCCTCTTAAAAACCAAGACTCGATAGAAGGTCATCAACCTCGTCTTGGTTATTCAGTACTTCAGGGTTGTCATTTTTATTGATTGCCGGCCCGTGACCACGGTCATCATCACGCTCTTTAGTTTCTGATTCGTGTTCCATACCAGAAATACTGTCTACGCGACCTGCTACTGATACAAGATGAACCAAACGTTCTTCTACGTCACGTATCAGTTCGTTAACTCGTGTAATGACTTGTCCAGTTAGGTCTTGATAACCCTGTTCAAGTAAAATTGTGTTGAGATTAGTATGTAATGTTGTTGCACTTTCATCTGTGTATTTCAAAAACGCATCGATGCGCTTGTACAAATCACGAAACTCTTGAGGCGTCAGATCACGTTGTATTAGGCGATTCCAATCTTTATGTAGCTCTTTTGCTTGCATCTGCAGTTCACTGGCGACAGGAACACTGCTATCAACCATATCCATGGTCTTATTAGCCGCTGAACTAGTCATTTCAATAACATAGTTCAATCGATCAGAAGCGTCGGTAATTCTTGAACCAGCATCGACTTCTGAAGCACCACCCTGGATCATCATATCCATGGAGTCGATCTGAAAGTCTCTAATCGCATCATGTAAACTGCGTGTCAAATTACCTACTTCGTTGTAAAAGCTTTTATGGCGAGCCTCACTTAATTCTTGGATGATTTTTATTGCACCACTAAAATCCCCAACTTCGAGCTTGTTTAGTAGATCAACAGCACCGTCTTTGACAACTGTTTCGAACTCACCCATTTTTGACTCGTTTTCAATAGACATTTACAACCTCTACTTCGCGGAATCAATTCGTTCGAAGATCTTCTCGATTTTTTCCTTTAGTGCAACAGCAGTGAATGGTTTTACTACGTAACCATTCACACCTGCTTGCGCTGCGGCGATAATCTGATCACGCTTCGCCTCAGCTGTCACCATCAATACAGGAATCGTTTTTAGCTTCTCATCTGCTCGAACAGCACGAAGCAACTCAATTCCGGTCATCCCAGGCATATTCCAATCCGTCACCAAGAAGTCGATCGTGCCAGTTTGTAATATAGGCAGGGCAGTTGTTCCGTCATCTGCTTCGACTGTATTGGTAAACCCTAAATCCCTAAGCAGATTTTTGATGATTCGTCTCATTGTCGAGAAATCATCAACAATCAGGATTTTCATATTTTTATCCAATGCAACCTCCACAACCCTTAGGTAAAATCATTTTTATCATACTAAATTAACTCTGCCAGTCATTTAAACGAGACCTTAATCGCATCGCCGCTTGACTGTGTATTTGACTGACTCGAGATTCACTAACACCTAATACGGCACCAATTTCTTTTAAGTTTAGTTCGTCATTGTAATAGAGGGAAAGCACAAGTTTTTCGCGTTCAGGCAGTGTTTCAATCTCTTTCGCTAACTGCACCTGAAAACCAGCCTCTTCAACCATAAGATCAGGCTGACCACTCTCGCCTTCTACTTTAATATCTAGTTCGTGGCTACCATGCTCACTTTCTAACATTTCTTCATAGCTAAACAACTGGGTAGACATCGATGAATGAAGGATCTCATGATATTCGTCAATACTTATACCCATATGAGCAGCCACTTCTATATCTGTTGCTTCACGGCCACTTTCTGCTTCCACTTCTCTAATAGCAGAGGTCACAGCTCTACTGTTTCTTCTTACTGAGCGAGGTGCCCAATCGCTTTTGCGCACCTCATCCATCATAGCGCCTCGAATTCTAATCCCAGCATACGTTTCAAAAGAAGCGCCTTTGGTTGATTCAAAACGTTTATAAGCTTCGATTAACCCCATCATCCCAGCTTGAATCAAATCATCGACATCAACACTACTAGGTAATCGAGCTAATAAATGATAAGCGATTTTTTTGACTAAAAAGTCATATTTTAAAACAATCGCATCTATCGATAACGTCGCCTTTTTTGTGTACATGCTACATCCATCTATGCGTTGCAATACGCTAAATCAATAACCTGTTACCAGTAAGAGCTTAAATATAAATGTACTATATAGTTTCGCTAAGTGCTCTGCCAAATAACATAATTTTACTAACTCCCGTACTTTAGCGCTCCATAAAGCTGACCATACTGCTCAGCTGTGTAAACAGCCCTACTAATAAGGTTATGCGCCCGGGCAGGTTCGATATCATCTGGAATACGTTGTCCATCCGCTACATACATAACAGGAAGACCCTCTTCTATGACAACGCTGATTGCCTCACCTAAGGAAGCTGACTCATCCAGTTTACTCAAAACACAACCATCTAACTGAACTTGGGAGTAAACATCGACCACTGTTTTCAGTACTTGTCTTTGGCTTGTGCAAGGAAGCACTAGTAGCTTTTTAAGGTAGCCACGAGCTCGCTTCATCATAGCTAACTGCCGCTCTAGATTTCGGTCTCGCGGATTCATGCCTGCTGTATCCACTAACACAAGTGAAAAGTCAGCATATTTATCTAGCACTTCGTTTAGATCAGTAAACTCATTTACTACTTCAACTGGAACATTCAAAATACGTCCAAATGTTCTAAGCTGTTCGTGCGCTGCAATTCGATAGGTATCGGTGGTCACTAGCACTACACTGTTCGCACCATATTTAAGAACATATTGCGCAGCGATCTTACCTATCGTAGTTGTTTTGCCAACACCTGTTGGCCCCATAAATGCGATACACCCTCTAAAAGCTTCAGAGGAGGCTCGTATTGGTATACTGTCAGCTAGGTGAGAAAGTGCTTTTTTCCAATCATCTTCTCTACCAGTTAAAGACAAATCCGCGATAATTTTATCAATAACTTTTTCAGACAACCCTAAAGTTGAAAGCTGCTCTTGTAAACGTTGATTATAAGACGTTTTTTTTGCACTTGCTGAATTAGATACCTGCTCGCCTTGAGACTGTTCAAGTAGCCTACGCATCTGCTCTAATTCTTTCTCCATTGCCCGGAGCTTTTCTTCATCTGGTGAAGGGCGTGACTCCACATGCGGACGAATCGACAAATGCTCATCAATAGCAGATTCCGTGAGCTCTGACGGCTTATCCCCCATTTCCATGTAAGGATTACGCGGAGCAGGCTTAGGCTCTTCAAAAACTTCGTAAGCCTCACCCTTTTTAGGCTGCGAACCTGCACTTAAATTGCGAGCTAAATCAAGTCGCTCTTGATAGGAATCACTGGGCTTTGAGGACTCTTGACGGGATGAAAAAGAGGTCTCTTTAGGTTTGGCCGGCTGGCCCAAGGGAGTAGTTCCATCATAATCAATGGCAATAACAATCTCAACTTCCCCACTAGGAAGTCGTTTATTAGACATAATGACAGCATCAGGCCCAACGGCGTCACGTATCTTACGTATCGCTTTTTGCATGTCAGGAGCTCGAAACCGCCTATACTGCATTGAATACCAGTCCTTTAAGTCTATTTATGCATACAAATCCATAGCTTACCCGAAAGGTTTTGATAAATATAGCGCGAAAATCAAGAGCTTTCCTTTTTTACTGACCAATTACGGCCACGACCGTCACTCGCTTATTATCCGGCACTTCCTGATAGGAGAGCACTGACATCCCTACCCCACCATAACGCATAAATCGAGCTAACATTGGACGAATGGGCGCTGAAACAATAAGGATCGGCGCATTCCCCATAGCTTCCTGTTGTTCCGCATGTTCACGAAACGATTTTTGCAACTGTTCAGCCATTTGCGGCTCTAGGATTAAAGCTTCTTCGTTCTTGATGCCTGACTGCTGACTTTGCTGAACGGTCTGCATCAGCATCTTTTCTAACTGAGGGTCCAAGGTCATCACTGGCACTTCGTCCACCCCTTCCGCTAGAGACTGCATAATCATCCTAGATAATGAGCTACGCACAGCCGTTGTTAGGATCATTGGGTCTTGGGACTTTGGCTGCACCCCCATGATCGCCTCGGCGATGGTTCTCATATCTCGCAAAGGAACATTTTCTTGCAAAAGGTTCTGTAGCACTTTTAGCAGCACACTAAGTGGAACCGTGTTAGGGACCAACTCCTCTGCAAGCTTTGGATTATGCTGTTTCAACAAGCCAAGCAGCTGTTGCACCTCATCATGCCCAATCAACTCATAAGCATGCTTTTGCATCACTTGGTTAATATGCGTGGCAACGACCGTACTCACATCAACCACGGTATAGCCGTAGGTCTGCGCCTGATCTCGTTTCTTAACATCAATCCAAATGGCGTCTAGTCCAAATGAAGGGTCTTTACCTGGAATGCCATCAATTTTGCCAAACACTTGACCGGGATCGATGGCCAACTCCTTATCAGGATGCACCTCAGCCTCTGCTAAGCTCACCCCCATCAACGTAATCCGATACGCATTAGGCATGAGATCCAAGTTATCTCTTATGTGCACACTTGGCACGAGAAAACCCAATTCCTGGGAAAGCTTACGCCGCACCCCTTTAATACGCGCCAACAACTCCCCACCTTGGCTTTTATCCACCAGTGGAATTAAGCGGTAACCAACCTCTAACCCCAACATATCAACTGGAGCCACATCATCCCAACTGAGATCCTTGCTTTCCGCTGGAGGCTGAGCCGCGCTCTGATCACCCTTTTTAGCCCCTTTTGCGGCAGTTTTAGCTTTAGCCTGATTCTTCTTACGATATTCAAGGAAATATGCCAAACCAGCAATCGCTGCTGCTAAAGAAAGGAACGAGAAGTGCGGCATACCAGGAACAATACCCATAACCGTAAGAATGGCTGCAGCAATATATAAAGCTTTACTGGAGCCAAACATTTGACCGTAAATCTGCTGCCCCATATCACCTGACTCATTTACTCGAGTCACCATGATGGCAGCGGCGGTCGACAACATAAGTGATGGGATTTGAGCAACCAAGCCATCACCAATGGTTAACAATGAGTAAACTTGTACAGCCTCAACAAATGACAAACCATGTTGAGCCATACCAATGGCAAGACCACCAATGATGTTAATGCCAAGAATCATAAGCCCGGCAATGGCATCACCTTTCACAAATTTGGATGCACCATCCATAGAGCCATAGAACTCAGCCTCTGCAGCAATCTCTTCACGTCGCTGCTTAGCTTGGTCCGCATCAATCATCCCTGCATTCAAGTCTGCGTCGATGGCCATTTGTTTACCTGGCATTGCATCCAAAGTAAATCGAGCACTCACTTCAGAGATACGACCCGCACCTTTCGTTACAACAGCGAAGTTGATGATCATTAAGATGGCAAAGACAACAAAACCTACAACATAATCGCCACCAATCACCACTTCACCGAAGGCTTGAATCACCTTACCGGCGGCGTCACCACCTTCATGGCCATTGAGCAATACAACACGGGTTGAAGCAACGTTCAGCGCCAAACGCATTAAGGTTGAGATCAATAGAATGGTTGGAAATACGGCAAAATCCAACGGACGCATGGAGTAAACAGCCACCAAAAGAACCACGATGGCCAAGGCAATGTTGAACGTAAACAGGACATCCAACAAAAAAGCAGGGAGCGGCAACACCATCATGGCTAATAGAGCCAATAGGATAAATGGCACACCTAGATTGCCACTTAGTATTCCTCTGGTTTGACCAAGTATTCTCTGACGATCAAATTCCACTTATACCTCGACACATTCGAGAATCATTCTCCGTTCCATTGAAACTCTTCAGGCACATCAAAAACAGGCATTTGCTCTGGCGGTTTCTGCCCTGTTCGAGCTAAGCGCAACTGATACACATAAGCGAGCAATTGCGCAATTACTTTAAACAAACCTTCGGGGACTTCTTCGCCAATCTCCGTATGCTTATAAACCGCCCTTGTTAGTGACGGGGATTGTATCACAGGGATATCATAGTAATTGCCAATCTCTCGTATCTTTAGAGCAATGAAGTCACTGCCTTTCGCTACCATAATTGGCGCTTTACCTTTTTCTTGATCGTATTTTAAGGCTACAGAGAAGTGAGTCGGGTTAGTGATAATAACGTCCGCTTGTGGTACATCTGACATCATTCGCCGCATGGCCGCCTGACGTTGTAACTGACGAATACGGCCTTTCACCTGAGGATCACCTTCAGATTGTTTGAATTCATCTTTTACTTCTTGCTTAGTCATCTTTAATTTATCTTTGTGCTGCCAGGCCTGAAAAGGCACATCAATCGCAGCAATAATAATCAAAGACGAGGACACCAATATAAATGCCCATATCAGGATTTCTAACGTGTGCTTAAGGGCTGTGCCAGTAGTCTCAAACGTTAATCCAGTTAAACTCGGCAAGTAATTCATCAATACAGCAGTGGCAGCAGCTCCGACCAACGCCACCTTCAGAATAGACTTCAACAACTCCACCAAAGACTGCATTGAAAACATTCTCTTCAATCCAGCAATGGGGTTCATTTTTGAAAGTTTGGGAGCAACCGCCTGCCAAGAGAAGTTAAAACCACCTAAGGCAACACTTCCGACAATGCCTGCGATCGAGACAATCGTCATAAATACTGTCAACGAGTCAACCATTGCCATCACCGAAACATATAAATGGTGAATCATTAGGGCAATATCAAAAAGATCTTCACGTGCGATGGCAAAGTTAAACGCATACAAACGCATCAAATCTTCGACGATAAGCATGCCGACCATATACATCGCAACGGCTGCAACCACAAGTAAAACTGCGCTACTCAAGTCACGAGATCTGGGAACATTACCTTTCTCACGCGCCTCTTGTAGCTTTTTGGTACTGGCGTCTTCGGTTTTTTCTGTACCGTCTTCGTTCTCAGCCATCCGCCCGAATCCCCCACGTGTCCTGAAGCCAAGTGGTCATTTCTTGGAAAAATAAGCGATAAATATCCAGAAAGTCTTGCAGCATAATCCAGATAAAAAGGAGCGAGAAAAGCATTATGATCGGGAAACCTAGAGCAAAAACGTTTAACTGAGCGGAAGCCTTTGCTACCACGCCAAACGATAGGTTCATAATCAAAGTCGCAACCGCCAGCGGTAACACCACCAGCAATGCCTTCTCAAATAGCCAACCACCTAACTGCAATATATCCCAATAGCGCTGACTATCAAACCCACTTCCTATTGGCCAATATTCAAAGCTTTCCGCAAGATATTCAATCATGACCAAATGCCCAT
>Ga0066192_1000114_pt1 | contig 13315 bp, 11 predicted proteins | sample WorMetvacBELIZE1_FD_58707 | JGI IMG/M metagenome (GOLD analysis project Ga0066192, IMG submission 58707) | Marine gutless worms symbiont microbial communities from Max Planck institute for Marine Microbiology, Germany - Olavius vacuus BELIZE.1... | ecosystem: Host-associated > Annelida >... | reverse complement strand
CGGGCTACCGAAGCAAAAGCTCCGTTTCAACAGGTTATGGTAACCGCTTTTGGCAAGCAAAAGATGGCTCGTATCTAGAAGCCTCTACTGGAGTAGGCTACCGCGACTTTGCTATTGATAAAGATGCGGCGGCAGATGGCGAGTCAGACCGAGGTACTTTTGTCCGTATTGCAGGCACTTTTGAGAAACACTTCACGGCAAACTCACTCTTTCGACAGGAGCTGACCAGCGAGATCAGCACCAGCGGTGGCAATACCGTTAACGAGTCCGTATCAGCATTGCAAGCCAACATCGTCGACAATCTGGCGATGAAATTGGCTTACCGAGTTAAATACACATCGGATGTGCCATCAGATACCGATACGACCGACACCGAAACCACGGCATCGGTTCTGTATTCGTTCTAGATTTGGCTAAGATTGGCCTTGGTTACGTTTATCCAAGGCCTTTATCAATACTGACGTGTCTTGTCGCCCACGCCCCTCTTCAATCAACGCAACGTAATCTTGATCGACTCCTTGGGTGTGAGGTAATTCAATTCCCATTTTCTCCGCTTGCGCCAAGGCAATGCCTAAGTCCTTATGCATCCATTCAATGGCAAAGCCAAAATCAAATTCATCTTTCGCCATAGTGGCACCACGGTTTTCCAATTGCCAAGAACCGGCTGCCCCATACTTCAGTGTTTCGACTAGTGTATCAATGTCGAGTCCGGCTTTTTGAGCAAAGCGAATGCCTTCAGATAGACCACTTAGTACACCACCAATCAGAATTTGGTTAACCATTTTCGCGAGCTGCCCTGCACCAATGTCTCCCATACGGGTATAAGCTTTCGCAAAACAGGTCAGCACAGGACTAGCACGCTCAATGTTCTCTTGAGCACCACCAATCATCACCGTCAGGACTCCGTTTTCTGCACCCGCTTGCCCACCAGACACTGGGGCATCGAGAAAGGAGCAACCTTTCTCATGAATGGCTGCTGCCAATTCCTTTGCTACTTCAGCAGATGCTGTGGTGTGGTCGATAAACAGCATCCCAGGACGAGCCGTTGATAAGGCGCCTTGCTCACCTAAATACAACTCACGCAGGTCATTATCATTACCCACGCACGTTAGTACGATGTCTGCGTCTTTCGCGGCTAATGCAGGCGTCTCTGCCATGCTACCTGAATATTGCTCCAACCAACGCTGTGCTTTACTTGCTGTACGGTTGTATACCACAACCTCATGGCCAGCTTTACTTACATGACCTGCCATTGGGTAGCCCATTGTCCCTAGTCCCAAAAAACTGACTTTCATGCTGTCGCCCTCTCTTCTTGTTGGTGGTGTATTTGGTTTATCAAAAACGTACTTGCTGCCATAAAATAAACCCGCAAAAGCGGGTTTATTGAACGACAGACTGCACGATTATTTCAAGGCATTCAGACGCTTCGCGATGGCCTCGATCTCTTCACTCATCTGACTCAAATGACTGGAGTCGTCTGCATTACTGCTGGTTAAAGACTGTAACCTAGATACAAACTCGGTCAAGTCATGGGAAACCTTCTGTTGCTCGTTCGCAGCAACCGAGATTTGTGTCGCTTGATCGGTAATCTGCGAGAATGCATTCACAACATCTTGTAAGTGGCTAGCCGTTGATTCAGCATTGTTCACCGCTTTATCGGTTTCCGCTTGGCCAGTCGACATAGAATCAACCGACTCTTTTGAAGCCTCTTGCAGTCGATTAAGGATTTGCTCAATTTCTACTGCAGAGCTTTCACTTTTAGCGGCCAGATTACGTACTTCATCCGCAACAACAGCGAAACCACGTCCTGTCTCACCTGCACGCGCAGCTTCAATCGCAGCATTTAGCGCCAGCAAATTCGTCTGCTCCGCGATGTCTCGAATGACACTTAACATGCCATGGGCTTTGCGACTGTCTTCGTCTAACTTCAAGATATTCTGTTCGGCGCGATTCATGGTTTGTGCAAGCGAACGCATGGTTTGGATTACCCCTTGCATCTCTTCCCCACTAGCACGAACGTCTAAGTGGATGCGCTCGACAGTCTCTTTGGTTTCATTGGAATACATGGCCACATCCGCGGAGGTTGCGCCAAACTCTTCTGTTGCAGCAGCCAACATATGGTTTTCATCACTTAGACTGTTGGCTTTGTTTAGGAATTCATTACTAAAAGTTTTAAGTTGACTCGCATCGTCAACCAACTTGGCGGATTCTTGATGAATACTCGCTAACAGAGATTTCAGTTTTGCCCCATAAGCATTAACAGACTGACGCAACTCGCCAATCTCATCTTGCTTAAAGATCACCAACTCTTGCTCAACATTACCCGATACCAGCCCTTGAATTTGACCAGTTGTATGCTCGATACGAGACAACAAACTTCGGAAGAAGAACAATGCCACGATACTCACTAGGATCAGCAAGCCACCTAGAGCAAGCATCAAAAACAGACTCATACTTCCAGCCACTTCGGTCATCACACCCTTTGGCACAACCAAGCCAATCGTCCAGCCTGTTTTTGGCTCTTTGATCAAATCCACAAAAGCCGATTGACCAAGAATCTCATCATGCTTTAACTCAATGACCCCAGCACCTGATTGTTTCGCTGCCAGTAACGCTGGTGCCAACCAGCTTAATTGCTGCGCCAATTCGTCTGCGGTGACAATGCTATCATCTGAGTTAACGATACTTGCTGCCGCTTTAGGGAAGCTAAGCATCTGGCCTTGGGCATCTAGAGCAAATACATAACCTTGGTTCTCTTCCCCATATTGCTCCAAAATATCAGTGATGCCATCCAACATCATGTCCACGGTAGCAACACCAGAGAAGCGTCCCTTTTCTTTGATTGGGATGGTACAAGTGACCATTGGCACTTTCGAAACTGGGTCTGTGTAGGCTTCCGACCATGCACATTGATTAATTGCGGCATTACGCCCAACAGTGTACCAACCTTCGTTGTGATAACCCGTACCATTGGGATCATTGTAATCTTCGAGGAGTTCTAAACCGCTTCCAGAGCGCGCCCAGAAGAAACTTCGACGCTCAACTCCAGGCGAGAACGCATTGGGCTCTGGCCAAATACCGCCCCCAGCGATGCTGCTGTCTCCATGATTATCAATCAATGGTGGGAGCACCTGCTTGTACATCTCAACATCTTCTGGCAACTGTGTCGCGGCCAATGCAATAGAGCTGGTCATTAGCTGCACTTGATTGAGTGTGGCCCCTAACAGTTCCACTAGGCTTTGTTGATTGACATCTATTTGACTCTGACGCTCAGCAATCAAATCCGCTTTCACTTTCCCTTCAACAACGGCATAAACCACCGCCATCGCGAGTACGAATATCGCAATCAAACCTAGACTAATCTTCTGACGTATCTTCAGTGCGGGCATTGCGGTCTCCTTTGCTTCTGAAAAGGGCTTCCAAGTTCATGGTCTTATTAAGTTTTAGCACAAAGACTTTGTAAAGGTATATCTAATATTGGCAACCCTCGTCTAACTTTGACCTGACTCTTGTTGAGCAGTAAAACGAAACTGCTTAGGAGACAAGTTATAATGCTGCTTAAAGACACGTGAAAAATGAAACGCCGATGAAAAGCCGGATTGCTCCGCCACTTGGGCAATCGGAAGACTAGTACGCCGCAATAATAATGCAGCGTGATGGGTCCGCAGCTGCCACAGATAGCGGCTTGGCGTCAGCCCTAAATGTTGTCGAAACAGGACAATTAAATGATTCACAGTGACATGGCTGTGCTCAGCCACATCCACAAGCCCCATACTATTGCTCAGATTGGCCTTCATATAATCACATGCTGAACGAATAGCCCTTGAAGGAGGAGCTAGGTGCTGCTCATTAACACTCATGGATGCAGGCAAGGCCATGAAATAACGAAGCAACGATAACCCTAAGGCCTGCAATGTCGGCTGAACCGATAACTCCAGAGTTCGAGTGAGCGATAAACCAAGGGCCATAAAGCGCTCCATATCATTATTACATTGCACCACCGTAGGCCCCTGTTTGAGCCATGCATTCAAGTGTTCTGGCCTAGTTTCGAAATCAAACTGACACCATGAATGCTGACTCTCTTCGGTATCGCTAAAGCGGTGATACTCTTGTTGCCCAGGCAATAAGAGACACATATCACCTGGCTTCAAAGCAATTAGCTGGCCTTCTATATCAAATGTCACAGCACCACTAATCAGGTGAAATAATTGAATACCTCGCTGGATACGAGGTCCATGTGTGCCGCCTGCTGGATAGTGCACTTGGCCAAAGTACACCTCTTTGATTTCCTCAATCAGTATTTCAGACAAATTTTCCTGCATTCCAGATATGTACCCTTTTTCACAGCAACTTTACCTTATACACATAACAAGAAGCCCTAAACCAGCAACTTAATATACGAGCAATACGACAATAAAAATAACGAGGTAACCTTCATGAACGCAATAAGAATTGGCTTAATTGGCACTGGCTATATGGGAAAAGCCCATGCTATAGCCTTTCAGACCGCTGCTGCCGTTTTCCCTCTTAGCCGTCAGATTATCTGTGAGATGGTCGCAGACATCACCCCTGAACAGGCTGAGTCTCAAGCGAAGCTGCTGGGATTTCATCGATCAACAGGAGACTGGCATGACATTATCAACGATCCTGATATCGATGTTGTAGACATTTGTGCTCCTAACCACTTACATAAAGAAATGGCACTGGCGGCGATTGCCGCAGGAAAACATGTTTATTCAGAAAAGCCATTGGCGCTCAACGCTCAAGATGCCATGGAGATGACTCTTGCTGCGGAACAAGCGGGCATTAAAACGCTAGTAGGTTTCAACTATACAAAAAACCCAACCATTCAATTGGCTAAAGAAATCATTGAGCGTGGCGAGATTGGAGAAGTGGTCCACTTTCGCGGTACCTTCAATGAAGACTACCTCGCTGATGCCAATACCCCGTTTTCATGGCGCTTAAAGCGTCAGTTTTCGGGGTCAGGGACGCTTGGTGACATGGGATCTCATATTATTAATATGGCGCACTATCTGGTTGCTCCCATTACGCAGGTTTGCGCCGATCTACAAACGGTACATAACACGCGACCGATTGCGGATAAAACTGGTGCAGCGGGCATGGTAGAAAACGACGATCAGGTACACATGATGGTTCGCTTTGCCAATGGTGCAATCGGCACTTTAGAGTCCTCACGCATCGCGTGGGGGCGTAAAAATGGTTTATGGTTGGAAGTAACCGGCACCAAAGGCACCTTGGTTTACGACCAAGAACGGCTCTCTGAGCTGCAACTGTATACCGCCACAGATGCCTCGAACAGACAGGGATTTCGTCGTATTCTAACAGGGCCAGAGCACCCAGATTACCGCCACTTTTGTGTTTCGGCAGGCCATGGACTTGGCTATAACGACATGAAAGCCGTCGAGATAAGAGATTTAGTGGAAGGAATTGCTCAAGATGCACCTCTTTGGCCAGATTTTCGTGCAGCCTGTGCAGTCAATGCGGTTTGCGATGCAGTAGAGCTTTCTCACAAAGAAAGTCGCTGGGTGTCGATCAACAACGATTAATAAACATAATGGCGTGCGAACGAGCACAGAGCACCCGTCGCACGCACTCATGCAGCGCTCCCCAAGTAACCTGGCAAGCGCCACATTTCTTTAGCTTAGCGGATTCGGAAACGTTTCGCACCCACCTTTCAACCGCTTCTATTACAAAAAGTCTACACTCCTATGCTTTGTCGATGATAGCCTTATCAAGCAATGCAAAGACTATGCTCTATAATGAAACAAACGGTTTGCTGGATGCCTCTATGACTGCGTCGACGCCAAAGGACTTTTCACAAATCGCAAAGGACAGCACAAAGAAACAGATTCGCCAGGAAATGTCTATTTGGCACTTTCTGTTTGAAAACTCTCGCGAAGCTATCGTATTGATTAATATGAAGGGGGAAGTTGTAGACGCCAACCAAGCGTTCGTTGAGTTGCTTGGCTATACACGTGAGCAAACATATCAACTTGGTGTCTGGGACTGGGATGCGGATCTTGATAAGGAAACCATTCTTGGGCTGCTTTCCAGTATCGATGCAGACGGCGTTACCTTTGAAACGCGACACATCCGCAAAGATCGAAACATCATTCATGTTGAAATCAGCAGTAACGCCACGTTTTATCAAAATGAACGGTTGCTGCTATGCATTTGCCGAGACACCACTGAGCAAAAGCTGAAAGATGAAAAGATGCAAGAGCTAATCTCGACAGATCCATTAACAGGTTTGCTCAACAAACGTGAATTTACTTATCGTCTAAACAAAGCTATTCAACATGCACAAAACGCGTCTGAGCAGCTTTCTTTAATACTCATGGACATTGATCGCTTCAAATCCATAAATGACGAACACGGCCACCTAGTAGGTGATAGAGTACTTGAAGATGTTGCCCAGTTGATGAAAGAGACTGTTGATGAGCCCGCCAGTATTGCCAGATGGGGCGGTGAGGAATTCATCATCCTTTTACCCAACACCGCGCCAGACACTGCACAAGGCACAGCCGAGAATCTTCGTACCGAACTCGAAAGCCGCTCCGCAGGTGGCCTGAATAACATTACAGCAAGTTTTGGCGTTACCTCTTCTCAGCTTAACGATGACTTACACGGTGTCTTTAATCGAGCAGATGAAGCAATGTACGAAGCCAAAGGCAATGGGCGCAATTGCGTGCGCGTCATCACATCTAAACCATAACATCTTGATCGTTAAACGATTACACAACCAAATCCACATGCTGCAGGCTATCGATCGAGCCATCATCTTTGACATAAAGACCTGTTTCTCGAATGATGCCTGTACGCTCACCCTGGTCGTTGAAAAGGCTAAATGGTGAACTGGTGCGTTCTAGCACAAAGGCACTAATGCCCACATCACTTAAACTTAACAAGCTTTCATTTCCTTGTTCATCTCGCTGCACTAGAACTAACTCTTGCCAGATATCATCAAGACTATCGATCAGGCCATCTTGATTACTGTCGTATTGGGCAAGGTCAGCAAAGCCACTGCCTGACTGGGGGCCAAATAACTCAGAGCCATCATCGATGCTGCCATTGCCATTTTTATCAATGGCTAAAAACGCCGAATCCCCGCTGGCAAATGCAACCTGCTCCTCTACTCCGTCGCCATCAAGGTCAAAGCTAACGCGCTGATTGGTTAACTGTGCGGCGTTACCATTTAAATTCACGACCAATGGATCCACATTACGGCCTGTAAATGAAATCTCACCATAGAACTCTTCGTAGCGAGAACGAGACATATCCAAGCTAAAGTCGACATTCAATGATCGGCCATCATTGAGCTCAAGCCGCCCTTGTATACCTACATAGCTGGACTCTTGTTCCGTTATCTGATGATACTCTCGCATGGCCATGGCGGTTTGACGCACTTGCCCTTGTGTCGAACCACTGTTGGCTGAAGGCTCACTTTGGCCGCCTCCAGCCCCCTCAAGTTCTGAGGCATCATATAGGGATATTTTCACACCAAACATCCGCTCAAGGATCGAAATCATGCTCTGAAAGCGCTTTTCGACACGCGAAATACTCTCTTGTGCATCGTCTAGACCAAGTTCTTCGGTTCTCGCCTGAAAGCTCACCTCCTGCTGTGCAATGATGCGCTGGCCTGCTTGAGCTTTTAACTCCAGTGCTGCATCGCCTGTAGACGCAGCAGCTTGTGTCACACTGACCGCTTGCCGCGTTACTACCTCCTCTCTTTGATACTCATATCGAGATTGAAAAGACAAATTGCTCGTTGCCATCATCGTCACTCCGTGAAACCATGCAAAGAGAAGCTATCGGCACACAACACTGTTTAATTAATAACCAGCACTTATATCTAATAAAACTGGCAGGATGCTAAATCTGTGCTTAGTGAAACGTCTTATTCATAATGCTCGATAAAACCATGCAAAATACACTAAGCCTTCGCGCCTACACCAAACGCACGGATACCCATATCCACTCTTATCATCAATTGGTACTGCCTACACAAGGCGCCATTGTGATCGAGATTCCCAACTTTCGTGGCAGCGTTTCGGTCGGAGAATGCGTGGTCATTAAAAAGGGACAAGAGCACCATTTTAAAGCTGACGAAGCCGCACGTTTTATCGTTGCTGATATGAATAGCCTGCCAGATCACCTTACTCAGAGTGAGCAACAGGTCTTTGATATCAGCGCGCCACTGCAAAGTTTTTTGCTGTTTGTTGAAAAGCAACTCGTACACCAAGTGCACCCTGATATCGAGCAAACGCTATTTCAATTGTTCGAGCAGTTACTGGCACAGCAGACGCTCGGGCATCAAATTGATCCAAGAATTCGTCGTGCGCAAACCTACATTATTGAGCATTTAGCACACTCGCTGGATATCACCATCCTGTCGCAACAGGCCCACCTAAGCGCCACCCAATTCAAGACACTTTTTAAGCGAGATATAGGGCAAAGCCCAATGCACTACATCACGAGTTTAAGGATGGAAAAAGCCAAAGCCCTACTGACTCACTCCGATTTACCTGTCCAGCAAGTCGCTGAACAAGTAGGCTACAATGACTTATCCGCTTTTAGTCGTCGCTTTCGTCAACATTTTGGACTATCCCCAAGCCAGCTGTCTGGACGCCATTAACTCCATCTTAACGGTCTACAAGAGCGTCTTTTTAGCACAACACTTTGTGTCTTTTTCTCATATGATAATTCTCATAAAGACACAGAGAGCAGAATCATGCATACAGCTTCCATTAACAACGTTAATCACCAAACTGGTCACCTTGCCATATTGCTGGCCTCTTTTTTGTGGGGTACGACCGGTACGGTTGCTAGCCTAGCTCCTGACGTTAGCCCATTGGCCATCGGAGCTTTTGCCATGGGCGTTGGCGGCCTATTACAAGCACTGGTAGCACTAAAGAACTTGCAGCGAGATGCCAAGCAGTTATGGCAGTTGAAAGCCTATGTTGTTGGCGGAGCACTCGGCATTGCCGTTTACCCATTGACCTTTTACAGCGCCATGCATTTAGCAGGGGTTGCGATTGGCACAGTTGTTACCATCGGCAGTGCGCCTTTTGCCACAGCCTTATTGGAATGGCTAATCAGCAAGAAGAACCCTTTTAATAAAACTTGGTTAATCAGCTTAAGTTTTGGCTTGCTCGGCACTTTGCTGCTGGCGTTTTCCGAGGCAGCCCCAACTCAAGCTGCTCACAGTCAATGGGATACCGTTATCGGCATCATTCTTGGGTTGGTCGCTGGTGGCTCCTATGCCTTATACGCATGGATCGGTAAGCATATGATTGAGCAAGGCGTTCATTCTAAAGCCTCAATGAGCAGCATGTTTGTCGTGAGTGCCTGCATTCTATTACCGTCATTAGCCCTAACAGGAGAGCATTTATTTGCCTCGATAAATAACATCAGTGTGGCACTTTATATGGCAGCGGTGCCGATGTTTCTAGGCTATGTGTTGTTTGGATTCGGCTTGAAGACAACCCATGCCAGCACAGCAACCGTACTCACCTTGTTTGAGCCTGTGGTAGCAGCAATCTTTGCGGTCACCATCGTCGGGGAACATTTAGGATTCTCCGGGTGGTTGGGCATGGCTCTAATCGGTGCCTGTCTGGTACTACAAAGCTATACCGCTAAACCCTCCAGCGCGATTCCGGAAAAACCCTAGCAGCTTGTTAGTGCTGACGGCCTCGGGCTTGCGCTGGAGAATGCCCCATCATTTTACGATACGCTCGGGAAAACGCTGAGGTGCTGGAAAAACCAAAACGATGTGCCAGTACAGATACCGGCACAGACGACTGACGCAATAGCGTTTGCGCCTGCTGCAGCTTGCGCTGCAATATGTACTTTTGTGGACTTAAGCCAAGTTGCGCCTGACAGACTGTATAGAAATGGCTTTCGCTCATATTAAAGTGATGGGCGAGCCATTCATTGCTCCATTGTCGTTCTGGGGCTTGATCAATCAGGCGGCGAAACTCTGATGAGTTAAAGCGCTGATGTTGAACCGATTGCCATAATCGATCTTGTTCTAACATGGCATCCGCCACCTGCAATACAACCATGGGTAACATCTGCGCATTGATGCGCTGTTGCATGAACGGCGAAGCATTGGCTAATTGCCCTGCTGCAAACTCAAGGCAAGGTAAAGATGCCAATGGCAACGTAGAAAATAAGTGTTGCTGACGAAACAGGTCTGCCACGGATACGCCTGTGCTGTCTTGAATATATCGTACCGTCGGATCATCCGTGGACAAATCCACCACCAATAACTCACAGTCTTGGGAATCACCTGAGAAGAGATGCGGTAACTGGTCTGGTGCCAGCGCAAAACGACCACGGGACAAGGCCCCCGTTTCGTGGGGTAACTCGCAAGTCATCTTTCCTTGCCAGCCAATCAGGATTTGAGCGAAATCATGCACATGCTCACCGTGCTGCGTTGCAATCAGCTCACGCCGGATTCCACTTTGATGATTTTGCATATTCTCCTCCCCAAACGTCTACGTTTTATAACAAGTCTCCTAGCAAATGCATAGCTTTGGTCAACAGCGGCAGAGTATCGGAACACTCTAGCGCAACCTTCAAGGCTAGCATTGACTGCAACATAACGATGAATTTACCAAGGAGCACACCATGTACTTAACCGCAGAACAATTAACCCAAAGCTTGGATTGGTCTGGTCTAATCAAGGCATTGCAGACGATTTTCACCACAGAGGTTCATTCCCCCGTACGCCACCATCATTTCATTGATGTACCTAACACCCAGCAAGCCACCCTACTATTGATGCCAGCGTGGATCGAAGGCAAGTATCTTGGCGTAAAACAGGTCTCGGTATTTCCCGGTAACAATGAGAAAGGCAAGCCAGGACTAACAAGCTTGTACACCCTTAGCTCTGGTGAAACAGGCGAAACCTTGGCGCAAATGGACGGTAATATTATCACCGCACGTCGCACTGCAGCAGCCTCAGCCTTAGCATCATTGTATTTATCGCGTCCAGACAGCGACAGTTTGCTGATGATTGGTGCTGGGCGTATGGGACGCTACTTGGTCCCTGCGCACATGAGCGTCAGACCGATAAAAACAGTCTGGATATGGGATCGAAACCTCGCCGCAGCGGAGCAATTCGCACAAGATCTTCGTGATCAAGGCCATAACGCCCAAGCGGTGACAGAACAGGAACTCGCAAGCACCGCCGCTCAAGCGGCCATTATTAGCTGTGCGACCTTAGCCAAAGAGCCTGTTCTAAAAGGAGAATGGTTGCGCCCGGGGTGTCACATCGATCTAGTCGGTAGCTTTACACCAACAATGCGAGAAGCCGATAACGCCGTGCTGCAACAAGCTAATGTATTTGTCGACACGAGAGCCGGAGCATTAGCCGAAACTGGAGACTTAATCATACCGATTAACGAAGGCGCTTTTCGAGCAGATGACATTGTCGCGGAATTGACTGAACTGTGTTCAACACAACATAAGGGCCGCCCAGCATTGGCAAATGCCGAGGACGCGATTACTGTATTCAAATCGGTAGGCGACTCTCGTGAAGACCTAGCCGCTGCCATTATGGCGTTTGAAGCGACCCGTTAATCTGTGCCAAAGGAGTTGTTATGAGTGCCTCACTATCTGCCACACCGTTTTCCTTATCTCAGTCACAGGGCAAGCCTACCTATGCCGTCGTCGGTGCGGGAGTGGTGGGACTATGCGTGGCGTTGGAAGCGCAACGCCAAGGCTACCAAGTCACCTTATTAGATGGTAATGAACCAGGGCGTGCTGCCTCTTTTGGTAATGCTGGCTACCTAGCCACCGAAGTCATTGAACCTCTAGCAACTCCTGCGACGGTGCGAAATGCGCCCAAGCTTTGGCTCAACCCAGATGGCCCTGTGTGTATTCCGTTTAAGTATTTGGTCAAAGCCTTACCTTGGTATGCAAAGTTCCTTAAGGCATCTAGCGTTCAGCAAGCCGCTCTTGGCACACAAGCCATCAGCGCTTTAAATCAGTGCTCCCAGCCCGCATGGCAACGAACCTTAGCTGACATCGGCCATGCACACTTGCTGATCAAGGCAGGGAACCTTGTGGTCTGGGAAGACGATCGTCAGAAGGTGGCAGCACATCAACTAGCCAGCAAATTGCAGCAACACAATGTGCCTTGTGAAGTGGTGGAAGGGCAGCGCTTAGCAGAGCTTGAACCTGAACTCTCCATGCAACTAAGCCATGCGGTGTACATTCCAGAGATCTATCGTTTATCCGACCCGTACGAAGTGTGCCAAGCCCTACTTCAGGCGTTTAAAGAGCGTGGCGGTCATTTCATTAACGAGAAGGTGATGTCTCTGCAAGCCGCCACACAGCATATTGAGGTTCATATCCCAGGACACCACCATAGATTTGATCATGTTAGTTTGTGTGCTGGGGCGTGGACACAAACCCTACTTGAGCAAGTCGGTATTAACGTGCCATTGGAAGCGGAACGGGGCTATCACCTCACCTACCCTAAAGACCAAGCTCGCATTCGACATACCATTTTGTCAGCAGATCGACGCTTTGTGATGTCACCTCTCAACAGCGGCCTGCGGGTGGTCGGTATGAGCGAGATCGGCGGCACTGAACTGCCTCCGATCGAAAAGCGTTTTAGTGTATTACGAAAGCATACCAAAGCCCTGTTGCCGAAGCTGTTCATTCCCGAGGAAGCACAAGCATCAGAATGGATGGGACATCGCCCCACATTGCCTGACTCTTTGCCGATCATCGATCAGCACCCTCGATTCCCATGTTTAAGCTTCGCCTTCGGACATCAGCACTTAGGTGTTACTCAAGCAGCCATCACTGCAGAGCTGTTATTGCAAAAAGTGGCGAAGCGCCCAACTAGCGTAGCACTTCGTCCTTATCGGGTTGACCGGTTTTAGCCGTCACTTTGGGGGCTGTGTCGCAAGGCACGTAGTGCAGAAATACTCCCAGTGCAAGCAACAAAAACGCGGCACTGCCGACTATGGCCACAGGGTAATATAAGTTACCCGCCATGTCGGCTTGGCTGTATTTGATCACCATAATCAAACCCTCAAGGGAAAGAGCCACACACACGGTACTGATAAAACGGGGCAAGGTACGACGCAGCATGACGATGACATCATGCTCGTTTTTGTTGCCGTATTCTTTGTTGATCACCATCGCCAATTCGAAGACAGCGATGGCAATAATATTCGAGTTAATGACTTGAATAAGGGTCTGGGTTAACTCTTGACCAGACTGATGTTGCGACACCGCCGTCATCAAACTGCTACCACAGACCATGGCCGCTAAA
>Ga0066192_1000113_pt1 | contig 13315 bp, 9 predicted proteins | sample WorMetvacBELIZE1_FD_58707 | JGI IMG/M metagenome (GOLD analysis project Ga0066192, IMG submission 58707) | Marine gutless worms symbiont microbial communities from Max Planck institute for Marine Microbiology, Germany - Olavius vacuus BELIZE.1... | ecosystem: Host-associated > Annelida >... | reverse complement strand
GAGAGAGAGATGGAAGAGTGCCAGATGTTACGATCTAGGGAAACCATACAGCTGCGTGCTTTTGTGACGACCGCTGCTCTTTAACGACTCCATGTTAACTATAGTTCACACTCTTTCGATACAGTTATGCCAGTCATTATATTACGATACGCTACGCACGTAGCCTATTACCCATCAGCCAATGGAATCAATGACAACAGAGCCTACCTTGACGAGTTGGTGATGCGTGACCGTGCATCATTGTCATCGTCAGCAGCATCAGCAGCAACAACAGTCCGACAAATGTCTTGTCAGACATCTCGTACAGTTCTGTTATGACGATCAGGCCACGTATCACAACGCTCATCGACGTCGCGTTAATGACCACGGCGATGTCACAGCGACACGACAATTTAGCGACCACTTCAGCACCACTGACGCCGCCAGTACGCAACCAACGGCCGATTACAGCACGGCCCTTATGCTGACGTATTGCAATCGCAGCCGCCGGCGATGCGGTCGCGCAGAGTAAGCAAGAACTATCGCAATGAGTCTAATTGTTCGTTTTACACTTATTTGGCACACGTCGTGATCTCGTTACTTGCTTCTGGTGCCGCCTGTGTGCGAAAACCAAAGTGTTTCAGCAGTCTATGCCTATCATCATACATCATGCTCATCTGAAACCTGCGTCCGCCTGCAAGAACTCCAGGCGAACTCCAGTCGTATTAGGACCTGGTGGTAAACGTCCTCCAAACTTCTGCATCAAAGTGAAATATAAAACTGGTAAAATAATCAGCTGTCTGACTGACTGGCTAAAAAGTGAAGCCGAACAGACTGGTGAGGATTATCACAGTTGTCTTTTATGTCAAGTTCAAGTCAACAGTTAGGCATATTCTAACTGTAATGTAATGTAAATGCAGATTTATAAGGCGCACAAAAACAGTCATTAGGCGCCGAGCAGAAATATATGACGGCACTTGCTGATATACTGTAACAATCATTGAAACTGCTCTAAATTTCGGGCAACACTAATATTAAGTGTGTCCAAACAAACAAATAAAAAACTTGCATTTATTTTCCCACTTTCAGTGTCTGTTCACGAAACAATATAACAGCTCAAACTGGACAAAATATTTTAAAACAATCAAAGCATTATTTGCACAATCATTTTCGCATAAATATATGCAGAAATCTTGAAGCACGTACGGTTCAAAACACTGCACATTAACTACACGACATTGGAATATAAGAATAAGCAAGATTAGCACGCTATCACACTGTTGTAACTACAAAACTACTGCTAGACAACATAATTATATCAAATGTGATGTGCATTGTTCAAAATAACGTTAGTCTGTTACTCAGACAAGCACTACGTATCAACTGCAGTTTCAAAAAGGTAAAATACACCGTGTCTCAATAAAAACTGTGCCACTATACATTCGTTCTGGGCAAATGTTGGCAGATTTTCAAAATTCTTCCACTGTTATATTCTCCAATAAATTTGCAACAAAACTCGTGCCAACATGTCCCACTACGCCTTAAATGTGTAAGTGCACTAGCTTGTGAAAATTAAAATTTAAAAGTCAACCATTTTCAGTTACAGCTTTTATAAACCCTACCTCAAAATCAATGTTTTGCCTACCTAATGTAATCAAAGTGCAGTGGGTTACCATTCTTAGCATTTCTGGTTTATACAGCCACACCCAAAATACTCAGAATAATGTCAATGTGCCGACTGCGACGAAAAAAGAAACATGTTGCACCAGAGTGTTTACTGCAGACACATTCAACCTTCAGCAAGTCAGTGATGGTGTCCACAAGTGTTCTAAGTTAGGGCTAACTGACCCGAGAGTCGTCGATGCTGCAGTGAAGATAAATGATGCATATTACCGTGACATGCTTATGACTCAAAAGCTATACTGCCTACAATGCATAAGATCTGTGCCGTATTCTTTACCTTCCGACAATGCAATGCTCCTGCTGCTGCTCACTGAGTGTGAGAGACAACCAGTCTCCTGGAACGACAGATACCAGTCTGCTTTCATTTCACCACACCTCTGGCACCCAACAGCACAGATCTGAACCCGCTTCACTAGAAAAGACGGGGAGAAATGCAGCAGCACGTCTACCAAGTTCATGATGTTGATGAACTGATCAATGTCTGGCATGGTTTTGAGCAGTGTCACCAATAATGCAGGTGGTAAGTGGTGTAAACGTCTCTGTGTGGGTATTCATGTGAAAGTAGGAAATTTTGAGCATTTAATTTAACTCGATAATGCATACCTATTTTATTGTGCCTATCATATTTGTTAATTATGTAAACAATGAACAAGAGTTATTGTATTACGTGCAGCAGAATTTTGCCAGTTTGGGTCTTTTGTGTTTCGCACGTTGTAGAGTAACACCTTTAAAGTGTGTTAAGATGTACAACATAAATTTTGTTGCAAACAGCACGGAGAATAGGACAGTGAAAAAATTAGGAAAATCGGTCAACACTTGTCAAAGTTATGAACAAATGTATAGTGACACAGTTTTTTTGAGACACAGTGTAGATTACAGTAAAAGCATTTGCAGTATCTGCATTCTTGTAGCTTCAATCTCCCATGACAGTGTCACTCAAATAAGTACATTCTTAATAATAATAACAACAGTACTAACTCTAAACACAATGCTAACTAACGACTTCATGTGTGTCACTGTGATGTGATCAAGAAGTCGTTGGTTCGGCTCCCAGTCAGTCAGTCCACTTTGCTTTGATGACTACAGGCAAGTCGTTCACAACCACCTGCCTCCGTATTATAATTTGGTACTGGCGAAACAGTGGAAACTTATGGCCTTAGCTTCAAGATTAAGTCACCTGTGACTGTGACTATCACTAAAATATGTTCTACACTTAAACAAGCACATATCTCGGACTGCCACGAAAAACTTCTGCATAAAATCTTGCCACAAATGGCATCACCGTAGTAATTCTACAGAAAGTCAACAATTAAAAAGACGATAACAAGCATAAAATGCACGACACAGCGATCATCCGCACAAAAATAATTCTGCAAATATCAGGCAGGCACACAACTGGCAAGATACAAATGTTAGTTTCACAAAGAACGCGGCTGAATGGGCACTACTTCACAACAGCATTATGCTGGTCGGTATGCTCACGACGTAATAATATACGACAACAATATAGACAATATAATATTTATACGACACACATACACGAAATTATATACAGTACATTCTAAAATATCCATATACTAAAGTACTACTGTTCGAATGGAAAACAGCGTGCAGTAGTTGCTAATGTGTCAATAGTTGCCAACAACGTGACAACTACATGTGCTCAAATCCGTGCAACAAACTAGCCACTTTGCTCAGTGAGTGAAGAGTGGCAATTACTGTCCAATTTGACATGTAAGGGTTAAAGAAAAGGACTGTTGAAAAAATTTAAAGAATTCGTGGTTCAAAAAAGTTCGAAACACGGCAATTTCTATAGTCACTCAGAATTCTCTTCAAAGACCACACAATATAAATGGTCATTGTCGAAGATTTCCTTCACTTTTGTCCACGAGACGAAGATTGCAATGCAATTAAATAACAACATTTTTTAACACTGGACATGCTATTCTAATAAAATACTGTCTGTTACATAATATTATGTTTATTGTACAGTTACAATAAATAAAGTTAAAAAAGTCCAAATGTCACCACTATGAGATTTACATGGATATCAATCAGTCAGTCAGTCAGTTAATGTATATTAATAAGCACTGCACTAGATGTAACTTCCACAGAGTGGCGCAGAATAAACCAAACTATTGAATCTTTCAACCGAGTTTACAAAAATTTGCATAAAATAACACCTTTACAGTCTTGTAGTGCATAGACAAATAAGAAGGCAGAAAAGAAATGTGCATTTGAATATTCTGCGGTAATTCATATTCTATGTGACATGTATATATGAAAATGCGTCCGTTAACAAGTGATGGTAGAGCATTAATTGGTGCATTGCGAGTTGAAAAAAGGATGGTGAATGCTTAGAATGATGAAAGAATTTCCTTCAAGATAATGGAAACGAAGTACTTTGAACGATGTAAATTAAAAGAACTGACGAAACTGAAAGATGTCTTGCAAACCCGCTGGGAGCAGATCGGTCAAGACGCCATCGATCACGCTATAGGACAGTTTCGCAAACGACTGTACCGGTAGTTCGTTGTTGCCACTGGTGGAGGACATACTAAGCACTGCTTTGACTAACGTTTTTGGAGCTTCACGTACATATAATCATACTTACATGTTTTGTTGTAGAAATACAGAACTTGAACAACAAAAGTAAATAGTGCAGTTTATTCTGCACCACCCTGTACATATGGCAAACTCGAAGCTGCGATCAGAGGCACAGATTGTTACAATACAACATCTTCTTGAAGTAAAAATCATCACTATGCTTCCACATAACTTATTCCAACATAAACGTGTTACCGTCATCACCATTTGTACAACTCTTGTTTTAACAATCCACGAATATTGAACATCACAAGCATTGTTAGTAACAGATAAAAGGCACTTCTCGTGAAGAACATATGCCAATAACTGGTGCAGATACCACAGTAAGTGCTGCATAAGCAGATAAACAACAAGCCGAATCGGTTAGATAATTAACACGAAATGTAACATCTGTGATATCCCAACCTCAATCAAACAAGAGATTTCTCGCACTATGGTACACACAGATGTATCGCATACACTTCATGCAACTGGTGATGATCCAGAGTTGACTGGATTTAAGTAGTCACGAGCCTCTGAGTCAGCAACGTTGATGTACGTCGGCTCTTCTTCCACCTCTGCAGGACCCGACTGGCGCTTCTTTGGCGGATTCAGCAGCAGCTCCAGTCTGTTGACGAGGTCAGTAAAAGTCGGTCTTCGCTCCGGCACCTCATGCCAGCAGTCACTCATTATTGCATAGCTGCAATACAAGCAAACATTTACTGTAACTCAGCTGGCTGCTTAGCACATGGTTTTTATTACCTATTCGGAAAAAAAGATTTGGGCAATAAGGACACAAGTTTAAGAATTATTGTACTGCAGTGGAGAAGCCACAATCAAATTAACACCGCATAAGCTATAAGGTATGCAAAACCATTAACCGAGACCAGTGCTTCGAACAGTTTTTGTTACCTACTCTGAAAAAAAATTTTGGCAATCAGAACATCTATGGAAGTTAAAATATTGCACTTCATTCCGATAAATGGTAGCACTGAAATGATAATGAGATTAAAATGACATCCTAAAGCTGAATTCAACGCTGACACTGTTTAACAGTCAGTAATCAATGGAATACAACAGAGAAGCTGTGAACGGATGTTCACTGCACAATAATAGAACAAAACATTGCGTACACGTTGTCAGGGCAGTACTTTGGTTTACGAAGTCGGCGTCCGCTAGTCAAGTAGCTTCGTGTTTCAGAGACTTCGATGTCTGGATATGGAGTAACTCCACGAGTCATCAGCTCCCACATCAACACTCCAAATGACCACTACACTCGCAAAACAAACATCACATTCTTGCAGGAGTGTAACTCGTCAACGATGCAACACTGACATTTACGTAATGAAAATGACTGACAATTAATCCAGCAACAGTTCACAAAAAACAGAAGGATTTTATGGATACAAATGACCTGTTACAGTAATGGAACAGCAATGACTCCACAAATATGTGAAATATGTGCAAACAACATGTCCAGAGTTATTACAAAAGTATAAATGGCCTGCAGTAGAATCAGAGACCTTTTTCTGTTGATCGAAAGTCCGACGTTCTAACCATAACATCACAATGCTTCACGTGGCCTGTGATCACTCAGCATTTTCCGCAGACCGATGAAAGTCTAATGATCATAGAAAGGTTGGTTAAACAAGAAGAGTGACTAATGTCACGGAAACACACAGAAATGATGTGATCAAAGAACAAACCACATCAGACTTGGCTGTGAACACAAAGTCTTCAAGACTCTCCAGCGCCATCCACTTGATTGGCAGCTTCGCCTTGTGGTCCTTGCTGCTGTAATACTGTCTCTCAAACAGCTGATGAGAAAGACCAAAGTCGGCAACCTTCACCTGGTTCTTGTCATCAATCCTACAGCAAATACAGGTTTCACAGCAAGTTACACATTTTGATGCACACTTCCTCAAAATATCACTCAGAACAATGCAGCAGCCACAATAATATGTCAGACATGACAAAAAGGCATGACAGCAACAACAAAGAACTGCACGTACAGTTGTACACAAAGAACAGTTAATCTACTGTAAAAATTTGAATATAATACATATGATTTTTACCAAAAATAAAAATAGAGGCCTGGTAGCCAGAGTGGGTATAATACATGTAAACTAAAAAAACGTGTGGTGGCCTCGGCTTACAAATAACAGATCTGCATTAACACCGGAAGGGACAGAATAGCCTATTTCCAACATGCCTGTTTAAACATTTTGGTACGTTGTGTCATTTGGGCCTACTGAAAAGCTAGACCGGATTTGCTTAAAAACACAAATACACAATATACATTGATTTAATCGAAGTGAACTGTAAATAATTCTGTACATTTTTGTTAGTTTGCATGATGAAAGTATACAAAAAAATACCGGTAAGTTAAACTCGCTAAGTATCAGTGAACAAGTTTGCATTGGGTGGCATAGAACATGTGCGTATTGCATAGCTAAACTAACATTTTCCCACGGTTCTTCCACCAAAGTTTGGAGTACGTATCATACAAGTGTGTGTATTATATTCAAATTTTTATGGCAAGCAAGTACTACAGCAATCGTGCCAGGTCCACAGTACACAGCAGTTAACAAACTGATGCATACATGCAGTTGCGAGCTGCCAAGTCACGGTGGATGAAGTTGAGGCTGGACAGGTACGACATTCCCTCGGCAACCTGCTGAGCAAGTTGCAGCAGCTGACGAGCAGTAAACACCTGTACATCAGTACATCAATGTATTACACCGTCATGTAGCTGACGACTGTCTGGCAATTTCTGCAGTCTGCTCACCCCCGGATATTGTCAGTGCTGACAGTGAGAACAGCATTGGGTTCAATGACGTCTGCAGCTGCTGGCCCAGCCATCCACAGTCTATGAACTGCTTTGCTTTCATCTCTAATGTTCACTAAACAACTGAAAACTAATCTGTTTAATTAACCAGACTATAGCACATCTGAAGATATTCATTTCACACTATATAAATGTACTCATAATTTATCACTATTATGCTATTATTACCAGTACGTATGTTTTAGGGGTTTGTGCATGTCACACAATTGTATTTCATGTTTTATATTTGTTCTTTTATGTGCTGTCTGTTAAATATAATAAGAAAGGATGATAATTTCTGTCAACAGCTGCAAACCATTTCCTAATATACAAATGATCATTTGCTTCTGCTGGCCCAAAGCTGTGTCACAGTCTTCCATTGAGAGTGTTTCTGTGAAATCTGAAAACGCATTTATTTTTGCAGGCATATCCGGACATTATTATGTAGCTTGTTTTTGGTTGTTCTCGCTATGGTGGTCCTATTACTTTGGCCACCTTAATAACTGTTATGTAATGTAATGGAAAAAGTAACAGTCATTAATAAGAGATGATATAATAATGCTTGTATGAAAACATCGAAAATATAGATGTTGCTTCTCGTCACAGGCATAGCCCCAGGGCGGAGAAAAAAATTGGAGGGGGGCCTAATTTATAGGTGCAAGTCAAATTTGTGAGGAAATTTTTGCTGGGCAGGGGAGTGGGAGTGGCTAATATAGCAGTTTCAGCCTGTGTGTTACGACTAAAAAAGGTCGTCAACTTTTGAGGAAATCCTGGCTAGGTCTATGCTTCTCGTTACATTAACTCATTTCCTTTTACTTTACAAGTGCCGTAGTTGCTGATGTCTTCAGCTAGTTGTGTGTGTGTGTGTTGTCTTCTCTGCTACAACTCAACAGTAGTTATATTTTGTTTGAAACTATCACCGAATGATGTGTTGACAACCTGCTTAAATATTTAATATCAGCTAATCTAATTCAAATTTTTCAGAGTGACCTAAATAGGAAATTCTATATAAAGGTACAATAGAGTGTCAAAATATAAGGAAATATGTAATTTACATGTTATCTTAAAATGAATGCACACTTACTCTGGTCTTGTCTTTCACATACGATCGCAGATCACCATTAGCCATGAAAGGCAGGATAACCATTGGCTCTTTCTTGTGGCCAAGGCACAGGCCAAGAAGGCTCAAGACATGCGGATGATTGAAGTTCTTCATAATGATACCCTCTTGAACAAAGTTTTCAACGGCTTTCTGGTTCAAATCAGAATCTGTACAAAAGCACATTGAAAACATGACAGCCAAATCAGTGTGCAGCGACTACAGGAGTGAATTGCTGTCAGAGGTCCACACTCACAAAATTAATTATTGTTGTAAGAATTAACAGTCATACTTACAAACTCAGTTGAGAATATCACATAAACAAATAACATTCTTCTCGCAGCATACACTGCTACAATTAACTATAAGTTCTTAGCGACTCTATACCGTACCCAAAAAGTCTACCCTCTTACATAAAATGACTTTTCAACCCGCTAGGACAAATGCCATGATCAATACAGTATGCAGAAAACCAATGCTAGAATTAGCTGACTTGACAGACAAAAGAAACAGACACAATGGCTTTACCTTCGATGGTCTTGACAGCAACAGGAATAGGATTCCTCAAAGCATTATCTCTCAGCGTAGCTGCATAGACACAGCCAAAGTGCCCTGCAACAAAACAAGCCAGGTCCACAAAGGTCAACTAATGCATCCACTGCACAACAGTTTAATAACTGAGTTCTACGTCAGTAGTAAGTGCCCAGCAGAGTTTTTGCCAGAACATGTCAGGCTTATCTACCTTTTACTACAGGGCAACCACTCCATAAATCCAGTGTGGATTTTCCAACACATCCTTGACTCGTTATAGCACTCGTACCCAAGATGCGGTTACCAATCTCATAACAAACAGTAACAGGCATCCATTATGCAGTAAACAATGGCATGACCTCAAATGTGAAGGTAGCAATAAAAGTTTTCCCCAACAAAATTTTTGCCTGATGCTTCCCTGACATTTCTGTGACTTTTTGCCAATTTCGCGGCATATTCAGTTTTTCCAGAAAAGTGGTCCCCCGTTACTAAAGACAGCACCATTTCAGATCATCTGCTATCGACAGCAACAACATTTCTACATCAAATATTGATCACACGTCACAAGTCAATGTATACCAACAAGTGTACCATGGGAGGGGGCCCCTGTTGCCAGGGGGCCCCGATCAACTGCCAAATTTTTTTACCATGCCGTGTTGTTGGTGTTGACGTTTGAACGTGCAGGTGCAGTGTAAGCTTAAACATAACGATGACAACCTCAACTTTTTGGGAGAAGAAAAGTGCACCCCGAGAGAGAAAATCCTGGGTAAGCATATGAGAAAAGGGCCCCTGCCTTAGTCGGTATAGGGCTCCCTGAATGGTTATGCATACTCATGCAAAGAATGTCTGTGTAAAGTTTCATTGAAATCCCTCAACTAAGTCAAGAGACATCGTGTTATGCAAAATAGGTGTGATCAGGCAGAGGACCGACAGATGGAAAACACATGGATGGACAGCTGAACAGATGACTGGAAAACACAATGCCTTCACTTACTGATAGCAGAAGAATAAAAACAAGCAAGACATAAAATACTCAATAGAACACTGATGACACTGCACCACTGCATCACAGAGCAATAATAACAACCTTTAAACTGATGGCCACAGAAGCTACTTCCAATACAGACCTCCTTCAGCATACACATCTCTAAAATAATACACATCATGATCACCTTTCCCAAGCATGTTTCCAATTTCCAACCGTTCTCGAGCTATGTAGACCTCTTTTGCTGCATTGCGAATTCGAGGATTTTCTATCTTCTTCAGCAGTTCTTGAAAGTAGCGGGCATCATCTGTACACATCAGTGTACTACAATTACAAGATGACTCAAACTCCTCTGCATTACTGAAGTTATACACATATTGTATACGCTATATATACACATCACTGCAACCTAAATGGCTGACAACACTGGCAAAGCCAGATGACCAACGTGGCTCAAGAGCTAGCTTTGGTCTTGATTCAGCAATACATCTGGATGCATTTGGCCACATTCCAAAGCCACTCGTCTGCTTGTCGGCTGCTTCTGCTTCTGTCGAGGTGAGTCCCATCTTTTACAAGTCTTTCTCGAAAGTACTACTCCAGTTTGTTTCTGCTCAACCAGATTCTCTCTTGTACCCAGTAATCTTCAAATTATAATGGATTCTGGTATGTAATTGTGATCCATTTGCAGCACATGACCAAGACATCTTCCACGTGCTAGCCTAACTGCATTTATCTTATTCACTCACAGCATCAGAAAGGGATATTAAGCCTCACACGTTGAGCCAAACTGTATAAGTGAACTGATACTGCTGTTAGAAATATGTCACTAACTGCTGCAGAAAAAGACCATTACTCCACAAAACTCACCATTAAAATATTACAATTAACAAGCAGCCCATGGGCCGTGATGCTCAGCTGGCAACACAGACATTTTTTATGATGACCTGCAAACCCAGTAAACTAGGCCAGACTGATCTAGTTTTTGGTTTGTGAACAGATCTGTGCATGCAGCATAGCGGTTATGATTTGTGCGATTCTGGTTAACACACAGACATACACACACACCCTCACACACAAAGACAGCTTTTGACCATTATATTATTAGCTCAGCTCGCCAGATGAACTAAAAAACCACTCCAACTATGATCGGCAGTGAATACTAATGAATTATACGCAGTACCTTTGACTGGTTCTTCATCTCGGACAGCCGCAGCAGCTACTGGTGGAGGACGGAGCGGTCGTAATTCTGTTGACTGTGGCTCAGCTCGGTCACTGTATGAGTTATACGCTTGCTCCGCGTGCAGGCCGCGATTACTAATCCTGACGATCGGGTGTCGATGTTTCTCAGCCATGCGACGCTTCCGACGGACGCAGCAAATGACGAGCAAGAGGACGATAATAATTACTGGCAGTGCAAAGCCAAACACCAGCCCTAATATCAGCCCCAACGGCGGACCATGACTCATGTAGCTCACATAGCCAAGTTCCTGAACGAAGTTTCCTAGCTTAATCTGCAACACATCACAGTGAGTTAAATACCACTATTACAACTTGCTATTACTGATATACCTGTACAGCACATTAGTTAGTTTGAACGGTAGTCAAAACTATATCATCACAATCAGCAATAGATAGCAACGGCCAGTCAGTTCACCCACAGTTACTCTGTGCATGATCTTTCGAAGGTCCACTTGCTATTGTGAAAGAGATCTAGTTTTTCTGATGAATAGCCTGAAGCACCTGAGCGTGAAAGTCACTTGCTTTGCTGAATACCATAACTTTAGTCACCTTGACATCAATTTTCATTCCACATTCCTTGAAGACCTGTTCAAGACTGTCATTACCAGTCAGAAGCACAGCATCATATCTGCTCAACGAAGATTGTTGATATTCAGGCCATTAATGATAAACCGTCTTCTTTCCTTTACTACATCTTGCATTATAAACTCGCTACCGAGATTAAACCATATAGGCGAGAAAATGCATCCCTAACGAACACCTTTTCTGACACAAATTATCCTGGACATTCTCTTTCAAGTGACTTCAAGACAAACTAATTATTAACTTCATCTCAAGCTCTGGTATAGCGGCTCTTCTCATGACTTCAACCAACTTGTGACATTCCACTTTCTGATAATCAACATATGTCATATATCTTTCTCTTCTCTTCACCATAAGTCCTCACTGACACACAGTCATTTAATTAATACTGATGTCTAAAGCCACTACTAGCGATGTGTTCTGGTGTTTAAACACATTCCGAAATAAAATGGAAAAGAATAATCACACAGAATTTAATAGCAACAACACAATATAATACAACACATTTAGAAACAGCCACATTCGCTATAATTTTTAGATTCTGTTTAACAGAAATAAGATGACATGTGCAGCCACCAGACATGTTCTCTGGGAAGTTAAATACACCAAAAATACATTTGCAGCTGGGACTCGGGCCGCAAATGCATTTTTGGTGTATTTAGCTGGTAGCCAGAAATATAATTATCCCGATTGGGGAGCTTAGAGTGCTCCCAAATCCCGTAGCTAGATTTGCGGGGCCACTTAGAGGCGGGGGAAACAAGAGGGAATAAGGAAGAAAGAGAGGGAAAAGGAAAACAACGGAAAGAGACGGGAGTAAAGAACACCCCAAAATAAATTTCTGTTTATGGCCTTGCTGATATTGTTTATGCAAAAATGCAGACAAGAAGATCTAAGCTATGACCTCATTACCTGGACTAAGGCATCTCCATTATCATTCAAGAACTTCTCATCCACCAGCGGCAGATCACATGTAATCATCGTATCACTGACAACGTCAACCACTCTACACTCGCTGGCGTTTGCTACAAACACTTTGATGTCTATGAACTCCTTGTATGCATTCAGATTCTCACCCTGCCACACAGCCAAACTGCACAGTCATCCAGTGACAATAAGAAAGTCAAAATAGAACGATAATAAAATGTTAAGTTGGTAAATCTGTTTTTGAGCGGCTACTAATGTAGCTGCAGAACACCAACAAACTGGTACGCAACTGGGCTGGTGCTGCAAGATCTCATATGCTGGAGGAATGGATAATAACAGCAAAGACACATGCAACTGACACCCACACTGTGCCCTAGTGCAAACTGTGGAAAGGTCTGATAACGCCAGTCAATGCCAGTATGAGCCATTAATTGGGTCATGACACTCACTGCAGCAAGAAAATGGTTGAGGGATTGACGGCTTTGCAGAAGTGCAGTAAAATTAAACTATGCTAAAAATAACAATTCACTGTCTATATGGTCCCATGCACCAGATTTTATTAAAGCCGATAACTCCCCACCAAGAAGTTCAGACCTAAATCCAGTTAATTTCTCATAGGGAGGCTTTGTATTGTTAGAAGATCCAAGAGATTTGCTAAAACACTCAATAAAAGTAGGGCTGTTGAATGTTTATTGTTTGCAATTGGGTAAAATCATGCACTTAAAAACAAATGGATCGGATGCACTCGTTGCAAATGGTAAATTAACGAAGTGTTAGATATGCCAAGACTTTCTGACAAGTCATACAACAATCGTTCCATACAGACTTAACACTACCATTTTCAGTCAGCTAAAGCCAGAATAATTACTCAAAATGGCCT
>Ga0066192_1000111_pt1 | contig 13341 bp, 5 predicted proteins | sample WorMetvacBELIZE1_FD_58707 | JGI IMG/M metagenome (GOLD analysis project Ga0066192, IMG submission 58707) | Marine gutless worms symbiont microbial communities from Max Planck institute for Marine Microbiology, Germany - Olavius vacuus BELIZE.1... | ecosystem: Host-associated > Annelida >... | reverse complement strand
TGTCGGCCTATGTCGATGCTGAAGGCGGACATTTTGAACATTACTTATGATTGCTACTCTGAAAATAACAAGGTCGAAATGGCAGCACTGTAAATTTGATAACTGGAAATGACTTTTTCAGTTCTCTTTTGCTGTGAACGTAAGTGAACAAAGAATAATAGCGTTTTTAACTGAAAAGTGTTGTTATTTAAATTTACGAAGGTGCGCACACAAATAAGGTGTTGCGGTAAATTTTACTGCAGTCACATGTAGAATTTCTTCATGATTAAAATGATATAATAACTATAAAAATTAGCCGAAGTTATAGTCAAAAATAAAATGTCACGTTTTTAATGATTCACTATGTATACAGTACGTGCTGACTGAAAGTGCCAAATACTAAGATACTGAAGCAATAACGTCATAACTTCCATCAAATCAATCAAAATAACAAAACACGTCGCTTCAAGTAACAATCTCACATGGGTTGTACAGAATAAGAACTAGCACATCCATCAACTGTCAAGCTCCACAAAGCATATCTAACTACCAATGCCCAATATCATAAAATACATCGCAAAGTATGAAGCTTAAGCTTACTTGAACCGTCCAACAGAACTGGCCGATACTTCCAGGGGTACTGCAGTATGCAGGCGATTCTTCGTTTTTATCCGGTTTACTGGGTAGTTAAATGAATGACAATCAGCTTCAACTGACAAATCACTATCTGTTGACGAATCACTTCTTGCACAACTCCCTTCAAAGAGGCTACGACGACTATTCACTCGCCCTTTACAATTACTTTCGTAGCTGTGAACAGAATTTTCTTTGTCTAGACTCGACGGCCTCTGTGGTCCACACGAGTACTGGCTGCATTCAAATGCCGGAGACCTGCATGCAACTAAGCTGACAGAATCCGAACTGTTCACTTTGGGTACAGCAGTTTCTGTCTCAAACATGCGCTTACGTTCTGACACACGTGGAATATTTTTGGCAGATGCAGCGGGAATGTTTAATAGTGCTAGGAGATCTTCATGGCCGGCTGACACGCAACGCTGATAACGTTTTGCACGGCCTCGTTTGGGAGACTGCACAAACCAGTCACTAGCGTCCTGCCGAGTGCTTCTATCGAAAGGCTCTTTGATGGAATGTGACGTGCTGTTTAACTTCGTCTCTGCATCATCAAGCTCAGCAGAGCCACAAGACGACAGTCGTGCACGTTTATTCTCCTTCTGACAACCAGTTGACGACACAGACATCACTGGCTCAAAACAAGAGATTCTCGCAGATAGAGATGGCTGTTGCTGCTGTTTGAAGTCTCTCACAGGAACTGCAGCAGTTTTGGGTACTGGACTGCCGCATTCCGAATTATGCTCAGCATGGCTATCCCGAACTCCATTTGAATTGGGAAAATTCGTGAAACTGATATCTGATATTTCTGGGTATGATATGTCTTCCAATTTTTTTGTGTATGGATAAACTGAATGTATCACATCTCTGTGTAATTTATCTGAAGCAATTGACTCTGTGGTACTTGCTACTGGTGACTTACTTGCTCCGACTTGTGACATTACATCTTGCCGAGATTCAAATTTGCATTTCAACTGTTTTACACTGGTCTGTCTTCCTTCTCTGTCTGTGGAATACACATCACAGCAAGGGCTGCTGAGCAACAAACTTTCATTTTGGTATTTTATCTCAACATCAGTCTCCGATCGGTTACATTCGACATCATTAACTTGAGTTACAGCAGAGGTACCAACAGCCACAAACGTCTTTGATGCCCCATCAGGTATGTACTCATCACATTCACAACGGCGCATTACTGGGCTGTCACATTCTAACATCTCATTAACTGGAGATTCACTACAGTTACGTTCAACAGCAGCTACAGATGACTCTGATGTCCCATTAGATGTGAACAACATGTCACAATGGTTCACAACTGGACTAATGTCACATTCTAACACTGCATCATCTAACACTGTCACGTCTTTTTCAGCAACACCATTCGGTGAATCTTCATCACATCTTATCAGTTCTGCACTTTCTGTTGGAGACTCGGCAAACTCTGCCAAATGTGGATTACAAGTGACATCAGGTGAACTAGCATAGCGAGTCGTTCTTTCAGTATTCACAACATCAGTAGCAGAAGAACCTGTTGTAGAAGCAGAAGCCAATATTACAGCAGAATCAAATGGCACTGTCTCTGTCATGTGAAGAGAATTTTCTGCTGGAGCTGCAGCATTCCATCTACATTTAGCTTCCACTACAATTGCCGGCGATGTCGGCGGAGACCTGAAAGGACTACTACTATTAAGTGGACTGGCGCAACAATACATACTGGTTTCATCACAGACTGGAGACTTTGGCGGAGATCTAAAACGGCTATCATTAGTAACTAAACTAATGCTGCTGTTCATCTGGGTTTCATCAAAGGACGATGCACTACTACAGCCAAGCTCCTTATGAGATTTATAACCATGAGAGTTTGAGAAAGATGAAACGTCCAATTTTGACATGTCCACTAAGTTGGTGCATTCATGTTTGAATCTGCTATTAATGACAGTCAATGCTAGTCCATGACCTGCTCTGAACACAATGGGACTGGCAGCCATGGAATTATAATGATTACCGAGACTGTCAGTTGCTTGTGGTGACTGAAACCCAGAAGCACCAAAGATGCTGTCATCATCGTTGTCTTCTAAACACAAGTCACTAATGCAATGATCCGGATTCAGCAGTGCATCCTTACCGCCTCCAAGTGGCTCTGATTCCGACTCGGATGCGGAAGACCGACGAAAAATGTCATCAAATAAACTGCACTGAAGTTGCGGCAACGGGGACATTTCAGATGCCTTATTTGCTTCCATCTGTCCTAACTCAACTGCACCACCAGGACCGGTGGCATTCGACACCAATGACGTGTCTTGTTCATCATGCTGAGGTACTGTTGCACAGCCAACTGATGATAACGACTCGACTAACGTTGATGAAGGTAAGTTACGAGAGCAGCTGGAGAGAAACACTTCATCCGAACTGGAACTCACATGACCAGTATTGTGATCAGCAGCATGTGAAGCCTTGGTATCAGATAAGTGACTATCGACAAGTGACGCTGCAGCATCAAGCTTCATATGCGGATCATCATCGACAGGCTTAAAGCAGCTGCTATCACTGCCAGGAGATATAACTGATGACACTGGACATGGCACTAAACAATCGCTGTGTGAACTTGTACAGTCTGGTGTGACAGCTGCCTCGCTTGCCAGTGGATATAGCATATCGGCAAGCTCAAATGCCCGCGTGTTACTTTCTGTAGATGGTACAGACATAGCCTTCAGTACTGTCGGATGTTCTGCGACAAATGGTAACTTCACGGCTGTTGTGTCTTGTCCAGCACTTGTTAAATCTGAACGCTGTCTCATTAGATCTACAATAAACAGTTCATGAAAACAATCTCTCATGTATCACAGCAGTTTATTGATATGCTTGGCATTAACTACTTTCCATAAAATTGTAGGCTGCATAAAAAATGCCAGAAAAGCTCTTGGCATTTATTAAATAAACATAATTTAAGTAAATTTAACCCGATAATTAAGAAATGTTTAGAATTTTACTGTAGCAAGACAAAAGCCTGCAGACAACATTCCTATCCTACCACAATTTTTTATTTTGGAACTCTGTTGATCAGAACATCAACAAAATTCGAAGACAAATCACGACAGTCAACTTTTATGCTAAACATACATTAATGTGGCAAAATTAAATAATGCATTCTGTCAAATGTTAAGCCTTCAAAAAGTACATATACAAGTTAAACATGGTAAGCTGCAGCATTCAAACATAAACTGCAAACGTTTTCACATTGGAAACTAAATTAAGCAAACATATATTTCTTGCAGAACATCAGATGATGTGCATCGCAATCTTTCACATACAAACCTCTAGAAAACAACTCCATGCTTGTTGATGATTCTTTAAGTTTAATTAGATTATCACTAGACAGACGACCATCACGCGGCATGCCTTTAAACTTTGATGACAACGAAGACTTTTTGATTTTGTTCCACTTTTTTCTGCACACACAGACAGTATATCAACATCATTTATAATAATCTGTCAACAAACCATAGCAGTGAAAGACACTTAATTCAAGTCTGTTACTCCTTACGATCACCAAACATATCTGGGTTACAAAAGTGACAATGCAAACATCTGGCATGGTCAACTTCTGTCGTCTTCACTTCATAATAAGGTAAAGGTACAGGTAAAGGTAGTCTGATGGACCCAGTGGCAGCAGCCAGTACTCTCTGCCATGCCCATGGTCACCTTCAGAGCCACAGAACAGCTCTTTTGGGCAGTGCCAAATTATATTGCCTAGTGACAGAGGTACAAGGGCACAAGAATTTGCCAAAGAGCTGCACATCAGTGTCCGACTGGGAGTCGAACACATGATCTACGAATGATAAATCTGATGCCATATCATTGTGTCACTACAATATAAATCACTGATGTGTGAAGAGACATGAGCAGGTATTGCAAATTCAATGCTGATATGACACAAACCCTTTAGGAAGATCAATGACGGTGTGATATACAGGCGGCAGACTGGCCGGACCTCCACCGACATCCAAGTAGACTTGCTGCCGCTCAGAAGAACATGCTGCCACTGCCCTCTGCCGAGCTTCTTCCAGTGACAGTAGTTTCGTCGGTGTAGAAATAGCAAGAGACTTTGGACGAGCTGACTTACGTCCTGACAGCAACACACACATTAATGTTACTTGCCTGATACCTGCAGCAAATGTCATCATTATTATTACATGTATCATGACTCCACTGCCTACTAGTCTGCGAGTGCATCTTTTCAGCTTTATATCTCTTGAATCAGTGAGGATATGTTGATGATACTCATCACAGTTAATCATTAACCAGGTCCACATGACACTGATGACATCAACAAGGTCACTGGGTCAAAGGTCAACGCTAGGCAGTGACGGCAACAGCATCTTGTCCTGTAACTCGTGAACCAATGAAGGGATATGAGCCAAAACTTACACTTAACTATTTCAAACTGATTACATTTTCAAGGTTATGGGTTCAAAGGTCAAGGTCACGGAAACGTTTTCCGGTAAAGGCATACTGACCGATGGTTCACATCAACTTCTATCTCGTTTTTATTACAAAAATATACTGATTAACGTGACACTATACCAACAAACGCTGCAGGGGCACTGCACACAGACTTTGGACTGTGTGAAGTGCCTCACAGCATCTATCTCTCATTACTTTACTTATCGTACATACAGAAACAGATATGAAGAAAACACTAAATACACTCTGAGAGACAACTACTGCTTGTATCTTTTTAGATATGAATAGTAACTGCCAAATAGGATCATGAGGATCATCATCAACCCACAGCTGCTGAAGACAAACAGGTCCACTAAAGCAGCCCACTGACATTGAGCAGTACACATTTATAATTAGTAGATGTACATCTGTCAACTGTTCACCTACTCAGTAAACACCATCAATTCTAAATACAACATTCTCAATGAAGAAATTCAGTCCTCTACCTAGCTTGGCACTAAGCTGCCAGAGGACAGCAATGTATTATCGGTGGAGTACGTCTATTTGACACAGAAATCATACTTCAAGTGCAGTCGCCCATGAAGAAAAAGAACCACACTTTCTGTACCAAACATCTAATGAAAACCAAGCCAACCTGTTGCATGTTCTCGTCTTCTGTCCATGAAGTCGTCATTGAACAGTAAGTCGGCATGGCTGATGAGAAACTCTGTCACTACGGCTTGTACACCGACGTTCTTCAGCGCGGCCAAACTGCACTCCTGCTGCTCCAGATCTTTGCATCTGTTAGTGAACATTTAATCGAACATACGGCAAGTTTCACCTTCATCCATTTTTATCATAAGATTATAAGACACAAAAACTTCTATTTATGAAGCTGTCGACTTGACACACTTATATCCAAACAGCGCAGAAAGCATAATCGGCAAACATTTTCAGTTAGTAATTTTGCACTCCATAAACTTTGCTGTCTTATCAGCTTCACAGTTGTTGTTCAGAAATATAAAGTAGTGCAGATCCACTAAATACAAATCATGACAATAGTCAACAGTTCTTTTTCATATACTGCATCCTGGAGATACTGACTAAGCTGTGATGATACAAGCTTAGCTGCCTGCACTGAAGGTCACACTAAATGTACATTGCTTTAAAGCTTAAAATCACGAAGATATGTGGAGCAAAACCGTTATTGCAGGTGCTATCAGTAACCAAGCATATCTTACAGTCTGTCAACTCTGTACAAAAACTTGAATGCAAAAATAATCTTGAAAATAATGTCACATCAATAAGTGACAATTTTCAAGTGAAGTAAGTACCGCAGCAGATTTGGTGCCCAGACGATTGCCAGGTTCTTGCAGGTCATGCCAGTCTTTTCATTCAGTGATGCCATACGTGACAGGTGTCGCATCAGAAATGCACACGTGCTGCACAATAACAGCATACGATCAATATAACAGGACATGTACATTGTACACCGAGTAAATCATACTGTCATGTCATTATGCTGTCACTGCTTTGTGACAGTAGGCTGCATATATGAGAGAAAACCTCAGTATGCATCATAACTGTCCCAGAAGATGGTCACAGCCAGCTGCCAATGTCTGTGTCTACGAAATCAGACTTGCACGTAGTAAGTTATTGCTGGTGTAGCAAAAAGTTGACAACATACACACATTTCTTTTATCCAGCAACATAAATTAGCCTCAGACATATATAAATTTTACTGGTGTATTACTTCTCTTGCTCTTGCAACCTGAGCAAAAAGCCGTAACCAACCAAATCTTTCAAGCAAGGATTATTTACCGATGGTGTGGTGGAGGAAGTTGCTGAATGACATCATGCATTCTGATAAGCTTGCGATCGTCGTCATCTTGCACTGCAGCCTGCAACCAACAGTGCTTCAGCTGCTTAATACTATTATCAATAAAATACAATGCGATAGGATAGTTATTTGGTGTATGTTAAAATACAACATAGACATCGTCCAGTAGAGTATTACAGAGTCAATAAAAGTTATGCAGTGATGTCAAATGCAAGGTTAGAAAAATAAGCAATCAGACTATCAGTATGACTCAACTATGTCACAATATATAGTGCATGCTAGCTCACTGGCATCCAGAAACACAGCCTATGTTATTTGACTAAGTCCCAGAATTTAGTTACAGCATCTAGTACTTTGTCCGAAAAAAACCTCTTTTCTTTACCACACATTTCAATTATTATTAGACCATGTAGAACAAACCATAAAAAAAACACAATTAAATAAAACTAACCACAAATTTGTCGTAGAGCTGGTAAGTGAGCAGCGGATTTGGCAGTTCACGGAAGTACAACTTCAGCAGTGAGCTGACGCAGTGAATGTCACGTACATGAATGTCATCATTCAACGGTGGTGTGCAATCATCGTCAAACTCAGTTCTGTGTCACAACAAATTTACAATCATCGCATCAGCAACAACTCAGAAATACTTTATAATGGCTCAGTAACAATGAAGTGCATACTGTGAAAACGAATGCAACATTAGCTACACAAAGTAATATGCAGCCAAACAGCTGTTCATCAAAATACAATGAAACAATTAATGGATAACTTTACTGCAGCAGTTTGTGGTCAGCATGCTCAGTACAATGCAACCAACATAATTACAACCATGCTGTGCCAAAGACAAGAAACAAATTTGCAGAGAGAGCAATCTGTGTTGCTAAACCATCACTTTGGAACTCTCTCCATGTTCCTGATATTGACTGACTGAACTGTGACTTCTAAATGCCATCTCAAGTCACACTTTCCAAGTATTCTTATTTTTGCTCCAGTTTGTTCTGACTTGCAGCTGTATTTTGTTGACTTTTGATGTAGGCTTTACACGTGGCTACCGAATGACTAAATGTGAACAAACATGAGCCAGAATATGAACCTCAATCGCTGGATGTTTGATGATATACCAGAGAGACGATAGATGCCATCGACAACACCATACATCTCGATAAGCTCCGAGCAGTACTTCAAGACAATGGGTACTGTACACAGTGAATAATAAATATCAACACAGTGACTTGTTACACTGAAATGCTGATTTCCTCTTTGTCAATTTTATTCATTTTACACCTTCATTGCTTACACACTATTGTACAAGCATCTGGCTCATAAAACGGGCAACTCCCAATTCGGCTTTCCTCAGGACAATCTACGGCTCAGCTGTTACGGCAATGTACTCCCATGCAAGTGACCAAGGTCCTATTCTTACTGAGTGCTATATGAGTATACAACAGCCAAAAAATACAGTCAGAACTGTTACAGTACTCCAAGCATTTTCTTAAAGACTTTCCTCTGAGAAAGCAGCATTACTTGCAGTAAAGATATCTAACAGGCTGGCTAAACAAGAACCCATAGCATAACACAGAACACACCAATGACAACAGCAACAATATACAGTCACACTCTGCTTTACTAAACAACAACAACAACAATTACCGTCATTTCCTGAATTGAGAAGATGTTCGCCCAAGTCACATCCAAATACACGTTCTTTCACAATACCCGATCGCTTCAGTCTAATGCGCTCCGGCCTCGACGAGAAGAAGGCCCTCAGTCGAACTATCAGCTTGCCACGCTTGCGCAGAACTGCAAGACAAATAATAACAAATAAATCACAGCAACTTCACACTGACAACTCCGCAACAATGATTCCTCAGATCCCATGTTATGGCTCACACATAATCCACTTAAAACTAAATATTCCACAAAATTTAGGTAATGACGCAGCATTCAATGTTGTTTTGTTGTGGAACAGCTGTAAGCTGCTGACCGAGCATCATACATCTGTCAATTTTTTAAACTTCTTCACAATTTATTTTACTGAGGGTTTTTAAACATGTTAATAACGACATGAATTAGATATAATATGAATAGTACATAAAGTTTCCTTATAAGTAAACAATGAAACTCAATCACAACAAGTAAACTATTCATGCAGCGCTGACTGTGACCGAGGGAGAGCTGTGACAAAATAAACCTACAGATGGCAAACTGGAAAACACCACACAGTTTAAATATACAGTATCAGGAACTTTAATGCTCACCAGGTTTCACCTGAGCTGGTGCCAGCTTGCTTGCAACACAAGGTAGACTGCTACCTCCAATCACTTCCACACAGCTTGACGGGAAAAAGCCGACCTACAGATCAGTAACATGCAATCACGTGCACATGGCTGTATCGGCAGAAATACTCAGACACACTACAATGATCGGACATATGTTTATTAAACTATGAATGGAGAGATTTCAATTTTCTATTGGACATTCAATTTAAATACTGTAGTATAAACTATCCACACTCAATCAGCTACCAGTCTCTTTCACCAAAGTTCATCAAAGCTAAAATGCGGTTAGTTACCAATGGCTAGGTGTTCAGAAGCTCTTGGAACTGCCATGTGGTAATCTGGTTCACATTAACTTAGCAATTATGAGAAAACAATTAATCCTGGTATTCCTGTCACACGTGAAGTGTCAATGCATCATCGCATTACAAAAAAATGGCAAAATAATTACCTCAAATCTATTTTTGCCTCGCCACCACGAGCTCTCATGAGTAGGTGGCATGTCAATGATGGAAACAATGTTTCCAACCTGGTCAGAACAGAACAACATCAGCAATTGTTTCATCAGGAGCACATTCACAATGAACAACTATATACACACCTCACTGTTGTGCGACGTGCAACACAAGAAAGTAACAACAGTGTCTGTCCTTAAAATAACAAACTGTATATCATCTCAGATCATTCAGACAGCAAGGGCAAAACAGACCCAAATTACAATCGCTGTCAACTACGAAAAGTCAGCTACATACAGTGAACAACATACACATCGTCAGGAATGAACACAGTATTTAAGGCAAGCATCTGTTGACCTTAACCAGTTAATTGAAAGTTGTCGCGAAAAGTTAAGTGACACAATTAACATTAGCACTACAGAAGATGGAGATTTGGCTTAGTGGTAGTGCAATGGTCTCGATTAGCACAGTTGTTCTACATTGGGCCTAGTCAGCTGGAATGCATGTCTGTTGGTGAGTATGAGTCACGTTCACACCGTCTTCATATTTAATCAACCATCCTAGGTTAACTCAGCCTGGCTATCCCTCCATGATAAGCAAAATAATCACCCAGTTTTTGCTGAAGACTAAACAGGCATCAAGCAATGCACATCTGTGGACTTCTACTGTCTGGCTGAGGACTACAGTAAACGGAGATCAGTGCTGCCCTATGCGCTCATGTGGCGTGGGAAGGGACTCGACTTTTTACTGCAGTGAAGCACTCACCTCAAGTGATAGTTCATCTGGTGCTTTAGCAGCATAGCTGTTTACAACATGTGCAGCACCAATGGCTGGTGTATTAATTGCCGAGTCAGTATCGGAAACAATGATCCTGTTGCCACGATTGTCCATCTACAATATCACAACATAAAAATGTTGTTTTTGCACAAACTGGTTAAGTATGTCACACAGATAAGTTAGACAGTTATAAACATAACAACCAATTATTCTTGCTAAAATTAAATGATACAAAACTACCAACAGAGTAATTTATGTAAGATGTGTCAGTTCTTAAATTCACTAATAAAACTGACAATATTAAAAACTATTTTTTTTAATGCAAACCTTGGCATAAAGTGAGTGAGTGAGTGAGTACTTTCTTAACGGCACATCAGCAAATAATAGGCTATTTGGCATAAAACATACATGCTGAAGAATCTGAAGAGAACATCATCATAAGAAAGAATCAGCTACATACAGAGTGTGTGTTATAAAAATACTCGCAAGTCAGAAAATAGTTAAGTAGGAAGATTTCTAGTCGGCACCCTTAACGTTCAGTCACAGGGTGCCACAACCCAGCTAACCAAACATACACGTTTTCAGCAGTCATTTAAATTGTCCAAAGGAGATGTCTGGTTGCCAACTAAGGTGTTCAGGCAGACTGTTCCACAGCGTTGGCTCGATGGTGGCACACTCCATAAGCAGAAAACGAACACATACACATTCAAGAACCTGCAGAAAACAGTGTTGTAAGAGAAGTATGTGTGTAGACAGTGTGTTATAAAGACTCACAAGTAAGAAAATACTCATTGAAGTGACAGAATCTGATAGGCAGAATGCTGCTTGCCTCAAACCAGTTCAGAACTGCTCCACAATTGATCATGTTTCCAGCTATCGATGACAGCCGGTTAAAATACAGCGTTAGAGCATGCTTCAGATCCTAACAAAAGCATCATTTACTGTACGACACTCAAATAAATACAAAAACTGATGCAAACCGTAATACGTATCTGTAATAAAATGCTGAGCCTGACAGTAATACTAACATCATAGAATGATGACAGAGATATAAAGAATGAAACAACAGAAATTTCAGGACAGTTTTAGCAATCTAACAATGACCGAAACAGATTCATACAGAACTAAGATAGCACAGTCCACCAATAACACAGATTTACTTACCGGTGAAAGACTGCCACAGTGGTGGACAGAGTTGACGTGATTACAGAAGTCACGGCCAATGCATGGCAGCAGACTGTACTTGCGATCATAGACACATCGATGAAGCTGTCGATCCAATGTTTTGAGGCTGGAACGTCAATCATCAAACACTGCACTGCTGGTACTTATACAATAACAAATGGATAATCACAAACGAACTGTAAATCAGTCATCATGCTTGCTTGGAAGTTCATGAGCTGTTAAGTGTCTGAACTGTTACACAAAAAAACCGTATATTACTAAGGCACAGCTGATATGATTACTTTTAATTAACATGTTTCTTTTAACGGTTATTTTACAATTTTTTGCTACATAAAATCCCAAATCCACACATTCTGGGTATATTTAATATCTACAAAAGATTATGCATCAGATTAATAGCAATAATTTTACAAACGATTCACTGACCCCATAGTTACCAATAATTAACGATACTGTTGTGTGTCAGACATAAGTGAGAACACACCTAGCAATCGTGCGCTGTATAATCCATGGCGCATGATTGGCAGCTGAACTAACTTGCAGACAGAACGGAATGCTATCAAAGTGGTCATTGTCAGCAGTCTGCTGAGCACCATGACTAGCATCGTCTTCATACAAACTCGCCTGTCAACACCACACATCATCAATGCCAACTGACTGGCTAAGTGGTAACTGGTTGCTGAGTAGAAGCTACGGTAACATGTCGAAGGTTCTTACTCTCAGGCTGTGTCTGTTTGCACATCATCAGCACGTGTGGCTTACAGTAGCAAATCGCTCACCACATATACACAGCAACATGATGACTATCAGATACAGGTGTCACATAAAACTACGAGACTCCATGACATAGGTAAACAGACTGTATCTGATGTATGCATCATACACACACAATTAATGAAAACACACACACAGCCATTTTAATGGCCACTTTCAAGCTGGTGGTCCCGTGGAAGATCTTCGAAGTAATTCGTGGACATTGCCGAGGAAGTACTTTAACAGGCCAGCTGTCGTCCTTGACACCCAACCAACCACACGCATGGTCTGTTAAGAACGTGCTTGAAAGATGAGAGAAACCAGGAGGTCATTTTGTTCTTGAATTATAAATCTGAGTGCCACACAGCTGGACAGCGATAACGTGATGTTGTGACCTTGACAGTCAAGTGTTTGTCACTTCTACCTTTCATTCAGAATGTATGGCATATTTCCTGTCAAAGCTGACATAAACGTTCAACCTCCAAATTGGTCCATAAACTACACTGCTTGACACTCAACAAAGCACAACACACTGAACACAGTGACTCGTGGGATACATTGCTGACGTTCCTGCTAATAAACTGTACAAACAGCAGCCACAAACAAGACCGACTGGCTGCAGTGGTTACCTGCATGTTGCCGATGCTGACAAAGTCGTAATGGAAGTGTGCGCAGTCCTCGAGCTTGGGAAACTTTACTGATCCACTCCGATGAAAGCGCGTCATCACTTGCCTCGGAATAGCAGCGGGACTCTTCTGTTCATCGACATCACCTTTCTGCTGAGAGTAAAACAACCACAGTGTGAGCAAGCACAGTTTAATGTCCCGTTCAACATATAACAGATCACTTCAGAGTCAAATCTTTCCAGGCAATCAACTGTAATGTCACAATAATGACAAGAGAACACAAATATAACAAGTAGTTCAGCTATCGCAGAGAGACAGCATTGCAGGGTGGGTTAGTAATGGCCAAAAGTGGAAGACTGGAACTGAGAGACAATATT
>Ga0066192_1000110_pt1 | contig 13346 bp, 7 predicted proteins | sample WorMetvacBELIZE1_FD_58707 | JGI IMG/M metagenome (GOLD analysis project Ga0066192, IMG submission 58707) | Marine gutless worms symbiont microbial communities from Max Planck institute for Marine Microbiology, Germany - Olavius vacuus BELIZE.1... | ecosystem: Host-associated > Annelida >... | reverse complement strand
GCGTAATTTACAGGGAAAATTTGTAAATGCACCCCCAGCACACCAAGTGCACCCCAGGCAGATTGAGAGTCAATTTTAAGAACATTCTTTGCTGTGTGGGGAAGATTTGGAGCTTTAGTTAGTAGTTTTAGACCGTCTTTTGAAGGCGACGAATGAAAAAAGGTCGTCAACTTTTTTGAGGAAAAAAAGTGCACTCCAGACAAAATTCTGGCTACGCCTATGACATCAAATCATAGCACATTATCATCATCATCATTATCAACACTGGGACTGCTGATCCGAGCGGACTTTAAAGCATGCGAGCACTGATGTGGAGTGACTAGAAGTTTCAAGAGCCATGTGATCAATACCGCTACTTGAGTTGCCGAGTAGCCTATACCGACTAATTTGTCACTTGATTAATGGTGCGCATTCTTTGTGATTATTCCCTCGAGTAGACAAGAGAGCTCGGCGGTGTCCTCTACTGTATAATCTCTGAGCACTGCTGCTTGTGAATTTACGACCTTATAGCAGGAGAGAAATGTGTATATTATTAGTAGGCCTACTGCTATACGGCATACATTGTACGTACTGCGTCCTACTGTTACTACTACCAGTAGTAATAGTAATGTAATAATAACGTAAGTAGGCCTATTTCTAGTTAATTTTGTGAATTTAATAGTTTATTTGTTGTGTAGAGTGGAACTGTTGTCATTTTTTTTCTATTTTATTTGTCGTATATTTGCTTGTTTTGTTTGCTTTTGCTACCATATTATGTGGTGAATAAAGTTGAATATAATAACAAAATTGCCTTCCAATCTAATGCCGACCACCCGCATTTCGTTACGCGTGGTCACTTCCGGTCACGTGACAAACTTGACCCGTATCCCATGGAGATATATCGAATGTACTAGAATGCATCTCCTACGTCAAGGCTTTCGAAAGTTATCGTCTGACAGACATACAGACAGACAGACGCCCTCGAAAATCGAAATTAGGCCTATATAGCATTCCGCTTCGCGGGTGGTCAGTCATAAGAATAATAGTAATAACAATAATAATAAGCATTACGCTAAACTTCCTGATTAGACATCATGTTCGACTTCATTTTGCCAATTACAAAGAAAAATAATGTTGTATTTACGTGGCATTTCACAAAGTAATGCATAATCGATCTGTCCAATGCAAGTATTTTCTGACTGTCTGTCAGACGAGAGATGGTTAGACGAAAGCCGATCAATGAACATCCTACCCGACTGACTATACAGTCTGCTGAAAGCGAATACTTGTTTTTGTAGACAGGTAACCGCAGCTGGCTAATCAACGGAAATTGTCGAATTAGCGTACACGGCGCTATAACGTAGCACCTGAGCTAGCCAGCGCAACACGAGGAAAACGTTTTTTCCCTTTATCCAATAGCGAGAGCACGGAGGCATTCCGGGCCTCCATTTGCCTCCACAACCAGGCGTGAGATATGCACAGAACTAATGAAAATTGTAGTAATTCCACCGTCGAATAATCCCCGTGTATTGCAGTCGATTTGTCGAACCGAAAAGGCTATATTTACAGTGCCGAAACTCACCTAAATTACAAAGAGAGATTTTATACGGCGATTTTACGTTAAGTTTCGAAAACTTTCAGGGGTTACACACCCAAACACTCATACTGTGAAGGGCTATGGCGTCGCTTACAAAACCTACTCATTAGTACCCAACGCTCACTCTGAAATCTCTGGCTTGGTCGGGTCCACTCGCCATTCTACCAGGTATGGTTCGTGTGTGGGCGGCAGGTAAAAACTAATCCCCTTGTTACACACGGGTCATATCTGAGCGCTTTAGAGATAAAGGGCTTATATATGAAGCGGTATATAAATTCATCTGTTTGCTTACTTACTTACAAATTGAGCAAATTTGCTTGGAATTCTAGCCGAGAGGGTACACCTGCATCCCCTGTACTCCTGGCCATGTCCATGGTCTCGCTGGCGTCCCTGAGCACGCCCACGCGGCCGCCACTAACGGAACGCCAAACAAGATGTATGCGTTGTGTTGTTACATGATCAGATGCCACACAAATGTGTGCTAATGAATGCCTTGCAATGTCCAGCAGCTGAAAGTAGGTCAGTATACAGTGCTCGTGTTGGCCGAATATATAGTGACGGACACTCGATCGCCGCCTTCCGGGCATATCCTCCATCGGTCAGAATTTCGCCCGGAAAAAGCTCCGGGGCGAAAGAGCTTAAAATAATATAAGCTTGATATGCAGCAGGTGGCTTATCCCGTCTACAGAGTGAGAAAAGTTATACACCCCGAAGCAACATCGAAATTATCAATTATCAGCAGAAGCGATGAAAATGATTCAGATGAATATGTGATGCTGTTCCTGGCCTCGTGTTCCTGACACGCCCCAAGGCCGGGCCAGCAACAAGGCAGAGATAGCCGTGCTTGGACTCAACAGTGTGCCACTGTGGTTATTAGCTGTGTTTCTCAAGCTTATAGCCTACGTTTTATGACACTCTGACTTACATCAGCGACCGCGGTAGTTCCAGCCCTGCTTTGCTTCGCCGCCCCTCTTTACTTCCACTACCCTATTAGAATGCAGTAGCCGTGCGCCGGGCAGGCCCCGATTGCATTTCGGGCCGAAAATAAGTCCATCAATCAGTTGCTTTTAGTAAGCGCCGCCGTTCGTCGTTGGCGTGCACTGATTTGATAATTGAATAAAGTTGCTGTGCTTCCTTCTTCTCCATTAAACCGTACGTGGATCAACTTCTAACCTGCGTCTGCAGTGACAGATCGGCAGGCGCGCAGTTCCAGACGCTTCAGTATTTATCCGTCTCGAGACAGCTCTATAGGCTCGTTTCACACGGTCTCGGTTTGCATAAATAATTACTGAACCAACAGAAAAGACGTTATTGAACGCTGACGTTTATTTTTCAGAAATAGCTGAGCGTTTTGGGTACTTGCTGCAAGTTGCCGGTTAGGGCCGTGCCGCGTACTCGAGATACTTACGTAGCGACCTTTATTTTTGGGCTTGAGTACTCGAAAATTTAAAAGAAACGCGAGTGTGTGCCAGAAAATTAAAAAAAGAATATGCTACTTTCTATGCCTATTCATCCTTTAATTTTTTTATCTAGGGTGTGAATTTTTTGCAATTACTAATCTTGTTTGATGAGGATTTCTGAAGCATATTTCTGGCATTATTTTCACTCATTTCAAACCGTTGTTGTACTACAAACTTGAATGAGGAAACAGGTGTCCGGTTTGTTTTGGACCACCCTGTAGTTAATAGCTACTTTCCATATCAGTCGAGTACGCGAGTACTCGATACCAAACTCGGCAGAGTACTCGAACTTGAAAAGCTCGATCTGCACAGCCCTATTGCCGGTGTAGCCTCAGTGCCAAGTTCTGTGTCTTGTTTGTCCAACTTACTACCGTGTTTCTGTACCTGCGGTAAGTAGCTCTGCACAGAGCCGGCGCAGACCACCCAGGAAGCTCCCCCCGACCGGGAGGCCCTGGGTAAAAGGGCCCTATTACGGTGTAAAGGGGCCCTCTAAGGGCCTTATTGGCAGTGAAAGGCCGTATACGTTGACGTAAAGGTAGGGTCAAACTAGAAAGGGCTCCGTAATGAGCCCATACTGATGAACTTCGTGGAGAATGACGACTAAAAGACGGTCGTTGTTTAGAAGGGTTGCGACTAAAAAGGTCGCCAAAAAATTGAGGACCAATTGCTGTAGTTCGGGCCTTATTCAGGCTTGCGTCGCCACTGGATCTGCGGCTTCAGTCTTAGTTTAGGCCTCCTACCGAGAGACAAAGTGCACCTCATTTTGCAGCGGCATAGACCGTGGTTTCTCTTATTACGTGTGCTGTGGCTCATATTATCTACCTGATTTCTCGACAGAACAAAGTCGGAATGCTGCTGCCGGTCAATCACAGGCGGGACAGCGGCTGCAGCAGGGCTGCTGTCGCCGCCATATAAAATGGCTTCGCGTTCGGTTTCTTCGACATTCGCCACTCAGACGCCACTCAAACCCAAATCCCACGAATCCTTTTTCCAGCGGTAGCAGATTTAGTCGTGTATGCCGGATATGAACGGCGTACTCTGACACACTAATGAAAACGAACGAAATGTCAAACACCAGACGTGGGCGAGAAAAAAATCAGACCTCAGAGCATTCTGTTAAGTAAGTAAAACGAACCGGTTAGACCAGTCGTTTAATGACACTATGTAACCTGTCCTTGAAAATTCGCTAACGGTGGGCTAATTACTTAAGTATGCTCAGTGTTTTTTTTGTTTTGAGGCGCTGTGTGTGAATTATTTTACTTGCACGTACAACGCAAACAAACATATATTATCAGTTGATATGTACACTGGAGCAGGAACACTCTAATTGTAGTATTTTGAGCCAAACGTGCACTTTTCTAACGGCAAATTTGACTGAGCTACGAACTACAGCCGATCATACTTAAAGAGGAGTCGTACCTCTAAACGTGTCATGTCGGAAATTTTCGCTGCTACTATATAAACGGTCGTCCGGTCGTCTTAAGCGAAATAACGCAAATAAGCCATTGACATTAAGAGACATTCTGCTGATTTCATTTGGCTTCGTGCAGAAAGCTGTTGATGAACGTGAAAGTAATATTACTGTTCCTTTTATATACAGTACATACAAGATGTCTTAGTTTGACTAAAAACAGCCTAAATTCGCTATTCGGTGTTTTACCGACCGATTTTCCTGCGGTAAAAAAGCCTCCCGTAGCGGTCATTTACCCATTTCGTCGTCACGCGCCGACCATTTCATCTGCTCTGTCCACAACTACAGCCCAGCAAACAACAAAATCGTATTGTAGTTATTTGAGGAAACCTCCTCCTAACACCGAGGAACGTGGCTACAGGGAGGGGACGCGAAGGTGTATTGTCCCGGCGTCGTTGAGGTCGTCGCTCTTTGATTATCTATTAGCGAGTCCTGCGATGGGAATGTACATGTAGGACATTACCCCTAAACGTGTCCCCTCGGATATTTGCGGTGCCTATCACTATATAAACGTTAACAAACTTGTTAATTCTATTCCTAACTAGAGTAAATTTTTAACTCTTAAATTTTTATACATTTCGTAAATTTTCGAAAAACTTCAAAGCCGTTTTTTTTAAAGTTTCAGTGAAAGTAACGACTTAAACAAACTTTAATTAAGTATAAATGTACTATGTCAATTAGCACTTTAATTGACAGTTACTTTGTATCATTGTTTTATATACTTGCTGTTCGATATTTGGGTCTACATGTAAATTATACAAAATTTCCATTGAAATAATTATTATCAATGAAATTTTCAGTGACATTTTTACCTTGAGAAATTTTCATGAAAATTTGCAATTCTATTCCTAACTCTAACTCGAGTCTCGAAATGATAATTAATGTCACTAGAAAGTGTTTTTTATATTTAAATGGTAGTATAACCACGGGAAATGTCCATCCGAGGAGGGACGCATCAGCTGCCAGTGACGGTGCTACCGGTGCAAGGCGGCTGGATGTTTTTCGCAGCTGATCCACAAAAGCCGCGGCGGGTTCCGGGAACTGCGGTGGTGACTGGTGATTGCACCCGCAGGACCTCACAGCACGGGAGACTGCACATCGGAGCGATAACGAAGCACTACAGCGCTATACGACCGCATGGCAACGTGGCAGATATACCCGGGCACATTGAACGTGGGCCTACTTTTCTATACTCGATCCAGTTCAACTCTCCAAATTATCTATTTAATACTAAACCAGTGTAAACAGTGACAAATATGCATTACACAGTATATAAGCTTACAGTAGTGAAACTTCACTAGAATTGGAATTGAATCTGCCTGTCTGACTGTCTCTGTTTATATTCTCTGTCTATCCCTTCAGCCTTGTTGGAGAATAAACGTGTTCACTATGGCTGTCTTAACAGACGCAGTGCAATACCGTAATGATTGCAATGTCACACTTACTAGCTGATTATACTAACACTGAACTATAGGTAAAACTATCAGAAAATGCAATGTACTATTTTCGCCGATAAATAACTTTTGAAGGAGTGTATTTGTCCTTCTTTCACCAAGCCTTACCCATCGTCCCATTATGCCATCTACACAGCCCCACTCAGGGGCATCGCCAGGTTTCAGTGGCTAGGGGGACCCACTATAACCCAACCCATGAATAGACACTCTGTCAACGTTTGCATTTCTATTGGCATTCGCGTGATGAAAAAACAACTGGAGAATAAAACTGAACACGATTGATCACATAGGTATCGCAGTACAATCTGACGACTCATTTCATGATATCAGTAATTGTACTAACAACTAGAACAAGATTGCCTTTCAATCAAAGCCAGACCACCCGCGAATAGGATACATAAAAACACGCTTTTTTGTTTCTGTGACATTGACGCTGACCCGGCCAAAGTTCAAAATTTCACTAAAAATTAATTACAACATGGCGTCAAATCCCCAACACATTATATACATAAACTGAAAAAACGTAAATATTTTAAAATAAATTTCAACTTTGTTTCGAGCTCTAAGAAAAAGATAATCAACAGAAACGAACGTATGTCTTATCTGAGCACACAATCATGTCTTGGGTCTGTGGTGCGTGTTTGATCGTGACCATAATATCGTTGGCTATATCGTTGCAAATTACAATATTGCATCATGCGACGACGCGATAGGTTTTCATCAAAATGTGTGCGTGTGATATTCTAACTAGATTATAGCCACTTAACGGCAAACTGTATTGCATTACTACTGTTATAGAGGCGGTGTATAATTTAATACCAACCGGGCTTTCTTGATGTGCATCTGGCTGCTTTTCGGATTTCTACACATGATAAAAGTGACGTCATTTGCTAAACTTCCTATGGTCATATGGTCGACGCCATCTTGTAGGGCAACTGAATCATCCGTCTGTTCAGCTCTCGAAATCTCGTAAAGACACTTGTCGAGGTCTAACGAGTTAAATTTGTGAATATCGTCGTCGATCAGCTTCCATCACTTCCATCACTTCCATCACTACATCACTATTATCTTCCGATTACAATGCTACATACAACCGTGACCCAAGGAGACCACGGATTGTGCCATAGATAGAGATGCGCAGGCTATTCTAAAGAAAATTTAAAAGATACACACTCTTTTTATACCTTAAAAACTGATGACCTTTTCCAGTCATCGTTCTTTAAACTAATAGATTTTTGCCTTAAAATCTCACACCTGGTGGCACCAATTGTAATGATTTTCATGAGAATCAACTTTAAAGATACATAATTTGACATTAAAAGATACACAATTTGTGTAATATCAGACGGTAAATAGTCTATGTAGAGACGAATTTAGTGATACAACTGCACCTATGTTCGTTTTTTTTCGTTTTGCTAATATTTTTCATTGTCTCTTATCTCTTTGTTGGAGCCGAACATTGAACATTTGCCTATTTGCATAGATCAGCGGCAACTTCAGAACATTACGAAATACAGTAAACAAGAGCAGTAAAAGATTTAGTCTAAAAATAAATGCCTCAAAAGACAACTATAGGCAAGAGGTACGCAAAACTAAATATAACACTGGACAACGAAGAATTATGATAGGTTGCAAGATATGGGTCAAATAACACATCAACGAAAACAAAAGTTATTACTACAAAACAAAAGCAAAGCTGGATAAAGCTTTGGCTTTTACTACACCAATACTTGTGTACATTACGTTACGTTATGTTATGTTATGTTATATAATATATTATATTATAGTATATTATATTATATTAGCCTACATTATATTATATTATAATATATTATATTATATTATATTATATTATAAGCTTATTATATTATATTATATTATATCATATCATATTCTATCATATTATATTATATCATATTATATCATATCATATTATATTATATTAGGCCTATATTATATCATACCGGTATCATATATCATATCACTACACATCACATCACATCACATCATCATGATTATTATATTATATTATATTACTTATTATTGTATTATTCAGTTAACATAACGTACAACGACATTAATAATGTCTGAGTACATGAAACGAGGGTAAAGTGAGTCACTTCCTTCATTTTGCTCTGAATGTCACTGCTTTAAGCGTACTAATTAATGGATCGGTGCTGTACAGGGCATCTCAGCCCATCGGTCAATTTAATGCTGAGTGCATAAATGCAGCACAACATACGAAACTTGCCTGTGAATAGACTGAATCACAGCAAGAATTCATCATTATCACCGCACTCTCTCTCTCGCTTCACGTCATATATACTGAACCCACAGGAAGAAAATAGTTATACGTATAGAAAAACTAGAATGTCATGATCTATGCGTCTGTCTTTGAACTAGTGTCTTTAACAAGTCTATTAACTTATCAATGAAACGGTTGAAACTCTTGAAACTTTGTGCAAAGTATATGTCCGCTAGCGAGTAATGATATATAAGTCCATGTATATAACAGCTAACTATGATTAAAATTAAAACAAACAGTTCAGTTGGCCCACATTGCTTAGTGGCTTAGTTATAGATATCCTCTTCCATATGAAAATATTGATTGACTTCAAACATGGCACTCACATTGTAATGCTTATTCGAAGAAATCAGCATTAATAGCAATAAAATTGAGTCATGTTCCGATAAGACTTCTGATGAAAATTCTGGATGGGCCTAACTGTGGAACTCGACGAACCATTGTGAACATAATTACTTATTGAACTTTTTCCAACTTTAAATTATTCAAATTTCATAACTATGGTTATTTCACAATTATATTGGTTACCGTAACTGTAATTAATAGTTGTCACGAAGCTAATTAAGACAGGGAACACAAACATTTCTATTAAGTTTCGCCAGGAACATTTACATTTTGACGATAATGATGACGACGACGACGATGATGCTAACGACAAATTTAACATGCCACAAGCAAAAGTTACAAGGTACAGTTGATCATCTGCTGATTGAAAAGCTAAGTTTTTAAGCGATTTGTTCAACCGTCTGAAGCAGTGGCGTCACTAGGGTTGATGGTGTCACCCTATTTTTTATTGGAAAAAAAACTGACGAGTGATGACCTTTTTTAGTCATCGCCCTCTAGAAAGTGATGACCTTTTTAGTCGTCTTCTCTTTACAACACCTATCTTTCCACGTCGTTTATCCAGTGTTCTTTCTAAATTCAGCCACAAAAACTTTATTTTGTTCGGGTGTCACCCCCTCGATGGTATCACACGGGGCGGTCCGCTCCACCTAGTGACGCCACCGGTCTGAATTAGACAAATTTCGACATGCAATTTTATATTTGAAGTCTTGAAGACTTTTTAGGTATCATTCCGGCATGCAATGCAATTTTGTCAAGCACGAGGTTTGTCAGTGTAGTGAGAAAACAGAACGTCGAAGAACGAGATTGATGGTTCGATGATGCTGATCATCATGTCACCGAAAGTGTTTCACGGACTGGGCTAATGTTGACGAAGACGCCGACGCGAAAGCATCGCATCGCAATTGCGGCACTGGCCCGTGTGACATGATAGCAATCGGCAATGGCAACCACTCACTACCCGAAGTGCTCACAGCCGACTAATGAACCGGTTCGACCAGATGCTACCCGCCCTTCGTCTGGAGCTGGGCATCTCGCCGCAAACTCGGTTAAATTCGATCCGATTCGATACCGATCTGCACGACACCTTGTATCTTACTTCGTAATTGTGAAATCGTTCGTCGCTATCTGTAAGAGATGCTGATTTAGACTTTTTGTTATAAACACCTAAGTACAGAACTGTCGAAGCCAACGAAAATACCAAAATAAAGGACGCCACAATTAATGCCAAAGTCTAGACCTTCGAAAAAAAATTTTAAGATCAGAGTCAAAGACTTAAAGACCAGGTCAAGTTCGGTGCAATGAAGGCCAAGAACCGAAAAGTTTTTGAAAGTAGAGTCAAGCCAAGGTCATGGCTAAGACTATAAAGATCGTTAACATTTTCCAGGCCAAGGCCTAGGACAAAGACAAGATTAAGGTCAAGGTTAGGTCAAGGTCATCCCGTAATCAAGGCGAAGGATGAGACTGTAAAAATGTTCAACTAAAAGTCCGAGATATTTGGACTTTATGTACCATAGTCAACTATCAATATCCCACGAAAATGTGACCACATATGACATTACATAATGTTTGGACTTTTACTTAGTTAAGGTTATTATTTTTTCTCATTAATTGATTTGCTGCTACCTGTTATGGTGAAATAAGATGAATATAAAATATTACGTATGATATATTCTAAACCACCTGATAGTCTACTGATGGACAACTAGCCTTAAATTTCGTTAAATACGTGACCTGTACTCTACCTGAACAACCTGTCTGTCCGAATCGAATAGAAACCTATCGAAGTTAATTGCCATGCGACGTGGAGGCATTTAACATGCATTGAAAAGATAACGAATAGCCAGTCGTGATATCAGAATGAAAAAGTAATGAAGTAAAAATAATAATAATGACAGTGAATAAAAATAATTATATTTCATGTAATTTAATCGTTATGTGTGTTAATTAGTCAAGTTTCAGTTACGTTTGTAATAAATGTTTGTAATACTGTTTCGTTTTTGGTATCTATCGGTGAATGGTATTCGGATAAAATGCCACCCGGAAAAAATGCCACGCCTGAAATGAAATCTTTGTTGCTTGCTTTTATTTCGCAGATAGATCTGCATTTAAAGTTCTGTGTTTTTTTGTGTTTACCTCTTGGCTGAGTAACCTGAACGAAGTGCACAGCCTGAAACAAAAACTAAAAAGAACTAGTCGACATAATTGTCCAGCAAGCCCGATTATCAGCATTTAATCAATTCGTTCATAAAAATCAGCGTAGCCTAGGAGGCGTATGAGCCGTAGCACACAACAATGGTGGAATCCTGCCAATACGATATTATTTATCCAATGGCACGTTATCTGGTGTCATTATTTCTGGATGCATGTCCCGTGGCAGTTTTTCCAGGTGCGTTTTATCACGCTGCATTTTGTTCGGGTGTGTTTCTTCCAGTGGTATTTTATCCGGTAGTCATGGTAAATAAAGATTATTAATAAAACTAATAAACAAAAAAGGATAAGAATAAAGGAAATAGGAAAAACACAGCCAGAGCCGCCGTAGAGTCAGTTTCGAATCGGTACTGATAAAATAACGTGTTGCCATCTTTACTGTGTGGCCCACTTGCAGCCGGCGTCAATTTGACGAAGTTCGACAGCGGCGCACTTTGCAACCATTTTCAGCGGAGAGCAACGCAAACCGGGCGACGGACGACGACGACCGCGCCGTACCGTAGGGCTTTCGTGCATCTCACCGACACCTGCGCGGAGTGCGCGAAATAGATGGCTGGCGACACTCAGCAGCGCCAGCTAAAATCCGTCGGAGAGAGCTGCCGGTCGATGTCCAACATCTTATTATGGTCGTCCTTGAAGTCCGGTCACGCACGCATCGTCTCACGTGACGACAACTATTAGCAGCATTGTAAATCACTTAGCAGCTGCTACGGTCTTGTTGATTACGATACGGACGTGATGTTCACCGCACAGCTGAACGTGGGTCCATTTTTCATTACAATGCATCGAACTGTACACTCAACCCGACCCAATTCATAGTGCTATATACATACATCCATCACACGCACGGATAATGTCTACAATTGCATTTTATTGGCATTCGTGTGATCAAAACAGGGTTCCCACGCCTCCTGGAAAGTTATAGAAAGACCTAGATTTTTTCCCTAAAATTTCCAGGACCTGAAAAGTCCTGGAAAATGAGTTTGTCCTGGAAAGTCCTAAAAATTAAAGTTTAATGTCCTGGAAAGTCCTGGAATTTACCTGTGGTTCAACTTAACCAATATGCCTTTTATGTATAGAACACCATGTGTAAATAAATGTATGACGTATTCCTGCTATGTGCTTAACCGAACAGTTCCTTCGCAACTTGTGATTAACGTTTTGCGATGGATTGTATACGTGTCACGCTGTATATACAGAGTAAGTAACTGCTGTTTGTCTGTAATTTAACATTGCTGGGTTTTTCGACAGAGTCCTGGTGAATATTTTGGGGGTTCTGGAAAATCCTGGAACAGTGCTGGATTTTTTGTAAGCAAGAGCGTGGGAATCTTGTCAAAAGACCACCCCGAAATCGAACTCAGCAGGATCTGTTACACATTTAGGCCACCGGACGTATGTCGAAGGCTTTCTAGTTTGCTGTTAAACTTTATTTATGATGACAGCGGGCTCCGATTTCTCAGATGGCCGAGCGCCACTCGATGAAAGTACATCAGAGTTTAGTCCTAGGCTTTTACTGATGAAATTGGCTCAGACATTTCGGTCACCGCGCCCCTAAATTTTACAGCGGTCAAATAGTATGAAATTTTTGCAGTTTTTGACCGTAATTTTCGCACAGCCGTATACTAATAGCTAGTTGGTCGACAAAGGAGGCAACGACTGGGAGGAATGCCGAGGGGGCGACCGTGACAGCGACATCAAAGGAGGCCGCGATTATAGGCCCACGTCACAGCTGCACAATTAGGTCTTATGAGTTCATTAGCAGCAGGAGCTAATATCGTTTATTACGTCTAACAGGCAGCACAAAAAGTTAAAGAAAATGCACAGCACAAAATATACAAACTTGACGACAGACACTGTTTACAAAATATTAAAAAACGACATACACATGTTTCTACTAAAATTTAACTAATAAAATGCTATAATCATAAAATCCTAAAATGCACGAGAAAAAAATGATGCCAATAGATTAAAGTTGTGGATTTCTGCTGTCAAAATTAATGACAGCGGATCTCGCTAAATGAAAATAAAAATCAACCTTAACATTTCTAATTTTGCGTCGCAATAGTTCTCGTTTTTGCTCTGTGATCTTTCCGGAATTTCTATTTTTATTTCGTTTAATTTTTCGAATGCCAATAATATTTTCGTTTACGTATTCCCAAAAGACGTTGAATAATTCTAGTTTTCGTTTCATTTTGGCAACAAAAAATAGCTCTGTCACTCTGTCGCTCTGATTCTATAAAGTACAGCGACAGCGTCTTCGAAGTAGAGTCATTCTAACCAGTACAATAATAATAATCATTGTTATGATGGCAAAGAACACATATAAAGAGAAAAAAATAATACTAACAAAAATAGCCTTAACTTGGACGCAGTGCAGAACTATTAATAGTCATTAAGCGTTAAAAGGCATTATCGTCATTCGCAGCATTTGCCTAACGAATTCTCAGAACGTTATCATCATCATTATTATGATTATTATCTGTCCCATAGCTATAGCATATAGCATGGGACAGATTATAAAATCGGT
>Ga0066192_1000109_pt1 | contig 13420 bp, 11 predicted proteins | sample WorMetvacBELIZE1_FD_58707 | JGI IMG/M metagenome (GOLD analysis project Ga0066192, IMG submission 58707) | Marine gutless worms symbiont microbial communities from Max Planck institute for Marine Microbiology, Germany - Olavius vacuus BELIZE.1... | ecosystem: Host-associated > Annelida >... | reverse complement strand
GCTGGGGGAGCTCACGACGCTCCCCAGACCCCCTAGTCGGCTGGAGAGGGGACACCCCTCCCCATACCCTACCCCACTTGGCACCAACCCACTTTCGGCCCTCGCTATGCGTCCCCCAGAATTCCAGCCAGATCTACGCCTATGTACATGACATCAAAAGACATCAGTTGCTGACTTGTGAACTGCTTTGATGTCAGGTTAGGCTATAGTTTTTGCCTATAGTAGGCTACCTGCCTAAAAGATATCATTACACAGTGGTGCATTTTTATACAGTAAGCATCGACATGGAACTGATGACCCAAATACATTACACTGGGCACATGTGCCCTCTAAAGCATCCCGATCTAAGATAGTGTGATTGAAAATGATGAGACAACGACTGAATGGAATTAGTATCCAGAAATGGCAAGTTTCAAGTACTTGAATAGTTTATTACTATTTGACTTCAGTGGGGACAGGAAGTTAACTGCTCGAGACTTGAGTGCTTGAGTACTCGTGTCAGCCCTAATAATAACCTCAATTACAGACTGAGCAGAAGTGATTTTTAAAAATTTTAGTCCAGAAACAAAAGTGACAGTATTGTATTGTATTTTTGACTGAAAAAATGAATAGAAGTAAGCCACTGATATGTTGCCGTGTTATTGGACGAGAATGAGAATAGAGAAAAGAGCAATATTAACTTATCAAGTGCTATTTACTGAAAGTTGAAGTTGATATTAGAGTGGGACACAACCTCTCAGACCACTGGAGATTTTGTGGGTATAGATGTTCAACACTTGTGGATACAGACGGTCATCCAATGATCGTAAATGCAGATTTAGTACAGCTGTTTGTTTGGCTGAGTAGATAGATGTATCAACATCAGTTGCAGATATTTCTTCATTGTTTAGAATGTTTTGTTTTGATAGACATATTTTCAGTGTTTAATTAGAACGTGTATTGATTGTGGTTGGTCTGTGGAGCTTGGTTGGTATGATTGAGGCAGTCTCTTGCTTCTCAGTGATGGCTCTTGACTGTAATGATGCAGGTGGTGCTGGTGGGAAAGGTGTATGGGGCAAGCCAGGTCTGGAGCTGGAGGAAACTGGAGCATGTAATGATGTGCATGATCCTAACTATGACTCTGACAGTCAGGTAAACAGTGTAAAATGTAAATATTTCCACATAAATAGATTTGAACATAGCTGTATACACAGTTATGTATTCCAGGCCACTAAATGTGACTGGCTTATAAAAAGGCAACAGTATTTTGATTCGGGATACGTTGACCACTTGGCGGGAAGACTACCATATCGGACCGCCTCAAGAAAGTACACTTATCTGTTTCCATTCCATGCAAAAAGGGCTAGGGTTAAGGTTAGGGTGGTGGTCTGATTCGGTAGTCTTTCCAGAATAATGGACAAGAAACCCTTCAAGTTTGTAAGGGCATCAGACCTGGCATCATTGTTTATTGTCTTTGTGATTAGCAAACATATGTATTGCTGGGTGATGAAACTATGATAAAGAATGCATAACTGTTTATGAGAGGAAATGCAATGCTAATTTTTTTCACTTTCGTTCTGACTGAAACTTGAGATGTTTCTTTGTATTGTGCAGATAATGTGTATTTGTTGCTGCTGCAGTAGTGGTTATAACTGCTTCTAGTCTATTATTATCATTATTATTGATCACTATCACAAAGTTGCTTGATAACCGTTTGCAGCTGATACACGACGAGTTTGTACTGTTTTCTGGTTTGATGCACTATCAGTATTTTTTAAATTATAATTTATCATTATGTGACAATGCAGCAGTATCAGAGAATTCAAACGGCTGCTGAAAACATGCCTCTTTGGGGACCTTGGCACTGTGTGACATTCAGTTAACAGTGCAGTTTAGAAATCATCTTACAATATTTGTTTGAACAGGATGCATACAAGCTGGAGAAAGTGGAACCGATGCTTAATGATGTTCAGCTTGATAGCACTGTCAAGCCAATTATTCAAGAGTATCTGGAACATGGTGATACTGCTGAGGTTGAGGTACAGCTGTAGCTTGGTGTTGTTTAGATACAGTACTGACTCTATACAAGTATTCACAATGTAAATGTTTTGTCATATTTTAGACAAAAAATGTAATCTAATATACCAGTAACTGTGTACATGTATGATCCCATTGTTACACACGGGTCATATCTGAGGACTTTAAGAGCCAAAGGGATTACATACAATAATGCGCTATATAAATTTATCTATTTACTTTGCTTTACTTTACTTTAATCTGAGTTTTTCAGAGTGACCTGAATGCGAAATACTTTTTCAAAGTCTACCATAATACCAGAACAACAGTCTGAAAAGATAAATTTTCAGCTGCTGCCAGAACATTTTCAGTGAGAGGCTGCTGTAACCCACAGAAGATGACAGACTGTTACATACTGTTGCCTGTCCGTTGCAAACACTGCTGTAACTGCTGACAGTAAAATTGCAACTGTGCAGTCTGAATATGTACAAAAATATGATGGAATATATCTGTAGCTGTTATTGTATATCTTTGTTTGTATACATTGAAATAACATTATGCCCTGAGGCAGAGGGTATGTATACTTCACAAGTTCAACATTATTATAGTAGTCGTTGCTGAGATTAAAAACAAGCAGCTGGCTGTGATCTATAGACATAGTAAACTTGACCTGGTTTTGGGTGAGTTAATCAGTAGTTCTGCACATGCAACATATACAAGTCTCGACATGTCGCAGTAATGATTGAAGTGCCACCCTGATCAACACACAGAACATTTGAAAATTAATAGAATTACGCCGTTTTGTAACTTATTTATGGAACGACCCTCTTACGTAGGTTTATAAAATTTTACATTACAACAGAATTCCAAACTAGTGGTGTGCACTATACACGAGGGAGTATTGTGTTTGATGCTTCATCGTATTAGCTCAACCAGCTGAACTCACAGTTAATGGCACTTGCTGTGTTTCTACTGCAGGGCAAGTGATTAGACTGTAGTTAATGTTTCAACTGTTGTTGTATATGTTCCTGTGCTGACAGGCATTGTTAAATCAGCTGAACATAGGACCAAACAGACACAAGATCACCAAGTTGGCCATTGTGCTCGCGATGGAACGGCACAATCCACAGCGTGAGCTTATCTCGAGGCTCATCTCTGATCTGTACAGTAGCCTGCTGACCCAGGATGACATTGCACGTGGTTTTGACGAGCTGCTTGTAAGCCTTGATGACATACGGCTTGACACACCTGATGCACACACTGTAAGTACATTGCTCTCTAGTTATTTGTTTCTTTGCTCATTTACTCTTGTTCTGTTCCTGCATCTGTTTTTGGCAATTTTATCTCACTGTCTTTTACCACAAGGTGAGCGATATCAGCCAGAGGTGCTGTTGAATTCAAATCTAAGTCACTTTTACCTTAACCCAGTAGGCTTGGATGTTGTGCAGCTGCCTTAATTACTGTACTAGGCTTTGTTTTGTAATTAGACCAATGACCATGGCTGTGCATGTTGTGAGTATGACATGGGATGGTTGCAGGAAACTAAGTGGCATTGGTGGAGTATTTGTTGAGGCTCTAAAATGGTACATATGGATGGTACCTCTTTTGTCGCAGGCGACGTTATGCAGTTTCTTTGGACACCCTCTGAACCCTCAGGACACCTGACCTCACCAAGGCATTGATCTGACAGCAAAGTGTTCGTATGCACCAGTTTGGAGTGTGGGAAAGCAAACCCCCAGGCTGATGCTTCATGCATATGCATTGTGATCTGTCGATCCCTTGTTGTGTTTCGTGTTTCAGATTGAATGTTAATTATAACAGATCATAAATATTGTCTGCTGGATGATGTTGTAGCTGCTGGGTCAGTTCATTGCACGCTGTGTTGCTGACGATTGCCTGCCTCCAAAGTTTATCACCAGTTACAAAGGAAACGTTGACAGTGAATTTGTCAAGTAAGATTTCCTGTGCTATAGCTGAGAGAAATTTAATTAACAAGTTTCATAGTAAAGTGTGGCATAAGGATGCTGTATTACTGCTGTAAACGTGAATAATGTCAACATTAAATAATGTCCACAATAGTGTAGGCTAATTCGTATTTTGTTAAATTGAGGCTAGTTCACCCCTTTTCTTGAACAGTGAAAATGTGGATGTGCATAAGCATCTTTTATGGAGTTTTGGGGATACATATGTGCATCCCAAAACTCCATAAATGATGAAGTGGCAGTACTGTACCTCTTACTTTTTAAGGGCTATCACATTTGTGCCACATTTGGTTAATAGTTTATTACAAATGTCACCGAAATTATTCTCACCAGATTTCAGATTTAACAGCTAAAGTAAACCAAATTTGGTTTTGGCTGACCCCACCATCGGTGCTCCCAGATCCCTAACTGGATTTAGGGGGCTGCTGTATGGCAGGGAGAGAAGGGGAGGGGGAGATAAAGGTACTCCCACTCTTAACTCAACAGTGACGCCAGTGGAACAGTGCTGTGTGACTCATGACTGCAGTATTCGAGTCGGACGTGGGCGTTCCCGTTCTTTTTTATACAATGGGAACATCGCGGGAACGTCGATCAGGCTGTTTTTTTTCTATATACCGCACTCAAATTGTTAATTGTAATTTTCATGGATGTCCTTCGGTTATAAAGCTGATCCGCTTGCTCACGCTGTGATATATGTGTTTGTGTGTATGATATCATGGATGATACGTCCGCTATGAGAGATAACTGACCAGTTGGCACTCAAAACCGCTTTTCGACTCTGTTTTAACTTTTACACGCCTTATATACTAACATTAAAACAAGCGCCCAGAATGCACCAAAATGCACCATTGCCAGACAAAATAAAATAAAATAAATTTCTGGCCCTCCCATGCCTCTCCGCCACTCCAGACCCCACGCCTCGGCGACTTAGGCGCCTCGATTCTTGCGCCTTCGGTGCTCAACGTTCCTGTGCCTTTTCATTTACATCTCGAACACTGCATGACTGTAGTATTACTCAGCCGAACTGTTCTGTTTTCTTGATCAACAATAACCATTGCATTGAGTTATTATCATTTCACAGACACAAGACTGTTTGCTGTGAACAGTGTGACTGTGTGTGGTTGGACAGGACTGCTCTGGAGAAAGCCGAAGTGCTGCTGTCAATGAATCACGGTATGGCTCATCTTGACAACATCTGGGGTGTCGGTGGTGGCAATAGACCCGTCAAATACCTCACCAACAAGGTTTTTGCCCTCACTTGTGGTTTGTTTGTCGCTTGCAGGTAAAATTGTATGATCCACTTGTTACATGTGTGCCATATCTGAGTGTGTGCCATATCTGAGTGGCAAAGCACCATACAAATAGGCTTGTCATTCCGGGGCGCCCGTTTCACGGCAGCCCAGGATTCCTGACCTTTTTTCATTCCCGAATTCCCGGGAATAAAATGGGAATACTACTGCAATGTGAATTTCAGTACGATATCGTGCAAACAGTGTGCCTAACCAATGGATTGTGGAGTGCAGCATGCAGAATGCACAGTGCAGTCCCCTCCTACCGCCAAGCAATACCCAATGCCCTCTCAACCACACACGTTCACTCCTGCTTTCATCAAATCGCGACTGCCTCCCACCTGTGTTACTGCCTGTGTGGCCCTCCATTCTACAAGTTGGCTGCTGGCTGCATTCAGTGACTGCATACTATCTGTCTGTTACTGCCCAGTTACTGGTACTGTGAAAGTGTGAATAGACAGTTCGTTCTCTGTGGGTAACAGTTTGTGTAAAAATTGACTATGGCTGAATAATTGGGTATCATAAAGGAAGGCATATGGCGTATATTACACTATTTGTCAATATCGTCGTAACTACATGTTTTTCACTTACTATACCTAAATGCACACCAATAGGTCTGTCAACGATGCACGTAGAATTAGGGTAATTGGCGGCTGATAATTCAACTATGGTAATGGTCACGTCACTGCAGTATGGCACATTTGGTGTTATTCCCCGGTGCCCCGGATTCCCAGAAATCGAAATGTCCATTCCCGAATTCACAGGAATTGAAAAACCCCTCCGGGAATGACAACCCTACGTACAAATTCATGTACTTACTTTCTTTGACCACTTGGTCTGTTTAATTAACAGTGAAGCTCAGATAGTATGTTTTCAGTATAAGTGCACTGCACATTTACAGTTAGTTTGTTCACAGACTGCATATGTTAACTTATACAGGTTATGTGTATACATTAATTACTGCATTATTACTTACAGCTATTTTTTCCAACATAGCACTTTTAAAAATTTGTAATAGACTAGGTAATATTATGGCGATAAAATGGTAATGTTGATGGATGCTGTAGATGGTGGATCTGCTCAAGGAATATGTTGATTCTGGCGATGTCAATGAGGCAATGCGTTGTCTTCAGGAACTTGATGTACCACATTTCAGCCATGAGCTCGTCTATCAGGTATTCCACTAGTGCAGTTGTTGTTGTTCTACATATAATGATAATAACTAAGGCAAGTTTTTGTTGCTCTGCACACAGACTAAACTGCCTTTATTTTGTTGAAAAATTGTGAGTTGCAAAATAGTGCATAAAGTTGCAGTAAAACAGTATCTATAATGGGCATAAAGTTGTACCAAACCATATATAGACTTCTGCAAAAGTGGTTTTTAATTGCATGGGACCTCCCCATTGTTGCAAAAGAAAAGTTGCATTTGTTGCAAAAACTTGAACTAATAATATGTAATAATGGTAATAATAATATGCTATGAACAGTTGCAAGACACTCTGTGTCGGCAGTCATACGGATTGGAGGTTTTGATAGTCGATAAGTGGTTAGCATTCTAGCATTGTTGATGCATGGATGATCTGTATGTTAATAATATCATAATACTGTGATGACTGATGTGTCATACCTTGAGAACTTGATGGGAGACTTTGAACATTTTAGGAAGACTGTGAAGCAAACAAAATTTCACTGCACTGCTGTTTGTGGATTTTATTTTGCTTTGTGTTCTGGTGCATTTATGTGACTCCAGCACTTCCATGACAGGCCTGCATTAAGTAACAAAAGTAGAATAATTTACTCAGGGTGTGCAGTGTCTGCTATAGATTTTTAACGTAGCTGCTTGCAGAAAGTGTGTGAATTGTTCTTCTGTTAAGTTTAAAGTTTAAATAAACTAATGAATTTTTATATGCTGATTAATGTATTTAATAATTTTGCTGGCTTTCATATTGACAGTTTAAAGTTATGTGGTTTGTTTTGTTTTTGCAATCGTGAATTTATGCTGTTGTATGTTGCAGGCTTGTGACCTGGCTATTCAAGATTCAAGTGAGCGAGTTGTTGATCTGATGGTTGGTCTGCTCGAGTTTTTCACCAAGACCAACGTTATCACTCCAGATCAGTTTGAACGAGTTAGTAATCACATAAGATGTTTTCAAAGAGATTCTTGTATATATCGAGCTTCGACAGTCACCGAGTTCACACAGCTGTCTGTATTGCCTAGTAACATTTATAACATCGCCGACATGTTTTTCATTGTGGCTGTGTAAAATGACCTGCAGTGTCTTTGTGATAGACACCCTAATCAGTAATTTTTCGACGACGACAGTTTGTAATTGAATGTTATTTATACTTTGTGCTGCATTGCTTGGTGAAATACCTGCATCACCCATGCTCAGGTGATGCAGGTTTTGAAAACAGATGATTATTATTCTGTCTTCAGGCAGTAACTATTAACAGGAAGCTGAATCAATGGGTGTTAATAATGTGTAGAATTAACTATTTGGTTTTCTTTGTTGTCTCTGCAGCAGTGGAGTGTTTGGTTCAGAAGGTTATGTTGTTCATGTTAGCAGTCTTTAATGCAATTTTAAGCGGTGACAAGAGTAAGTATGATTCTGTTGTGTGGTGTTCAGGGAATGAAGCGTTTATATGCTGACATTCATGACATCAATGTGGACGTTCCTGCAGCTTACACTTTGCTGGAAACGCTGGCAAACAAGTTGCATTCAAAGCAAGTTCTTGGAGACAGCTTGATGATGGATTTGCCATCTAGGTACATATTACGTAATTGTCATCTCATGGCGACAGTGATAGCCAAGTTTGTTGTACATGACAGGCAAAATATTAAACGAGGCAGATTCTATTGACATACATATAGCACTCCTCAACTTTTGACACTTTTGAGTGTTGCCCGAAACTTTTTTGGCTCAGCTGATAGTATGTAACTGGCCAGAAGCCATCTGTCTGTCTGTGTATCTTGTGTGTGTTAACCAGGGTGGCCCAAGTCATAGCTGCTGGATACATTCCCCCATGCAAAATTACCACCTCCCCCAGAAAATTTCCCCACGAACACGTGCTGAACTGGACATTTCCCTCTGGACATCCCAAAGGCCCAAGATATTCCCATGAAATTCCCCAAAATGCTAGCCAAGCATCACTGCCCATGGGCAGCTTGTTACATAGTCCATCAACTTGTTACCAGTGTTGTTGGCACCTCATATTCAGTTGTGATTGCTGACATTGTGTGACCTACAAGTGTTTTGTGTTATTATGGCCAATGCCTAAGTATGCTACGATGTAGATTCATGGTTGGCTAGTCATTTATGCTGTTTTTTTGCAGCCAAATGGCTGGGCTTATATATGAATTATTTAAATCAGGTTGACAAGCCAAAACCATACAGCATAAGTATGCATAGATACTTGTTAAGATTAGGCTAAATAATAGTAATCATCAGTCATTATCATGGTAGTTTAATAAAATAACGGACAAAATGCTGTTAATAAAGTGTAGATGACAAGTAAGTGAATGTCAGTCAGTTAGATTAGTCTTACTGAGCTGGTTTTTGGAATGGGGCTTAACTTAGCAAGATCTACTTGGGTCGACCAAAATAAGGGTTCTTAGTTTCATATATGTCTAACTTTGGACATAGATATTTGGCTATTTTTGCAGTTGTTGAAGTACTTGATAGCACAGAGTGGCTGGACAGATTGTCAGTTTTGTGAAATGCCCGACTGTGGCCTTGTTACTTTTATTAAAGTGACTGTTTGCACTAGGTGTTGCTGAGCTTGTGTTGGAAGTTATGTTGAATTATAAACTGCTGATAATGTTTTCAGGGGCCGCAAGCGCTTTGTGTCTGAAGGTGATGGCGGCAAAGTAAAGCCATGAGCTGAAGTCTGTACGAGTAGTAGTCGTTGGAGGGCATTAGGTTCCGCTGCTGTTAAATACCAGTGTAATGTGTGCATCTGAGTGTTGTTATGGACAGCAGCATACCGACTGTTTTTGAGATATTTTAAAGACGTATTACTTGAATGCTGCATACTGCTATTTTGTGTGTATTATGGAGTGATCTCTTAACATCTCTGATGCTATGTAAAGTGCCCAGGTCTGCCGCATTTTTGCTATACAGTCTCTTATCAGTATACTTATAATAAAAATAATAATAATCAGTGGCATCACTAAGGGGGAGGTGGACTGCCCCGGGTGACACCATTCAGGGGGTGGCACCCTAATGAAAGTCTAAATTTTTTGTGGCTGAATTTACAAAGAACACTGGACAAATGATCACCTGGAAGGCAGACAGGGGGAGTGGCGATGATGACTAAAAAGATCATCATTTTCACTTGTGAGGATGATGGCCATCAAAGGTCATCACTTTTTGAGAAAAAAATAGTGACACCATCAGTTACCGCACCAGATGACACCAACCTTAGTGACGCCACTGATAATAATAATAATTAGTGTTATTATAGTCAGTCTGACTGATGGCCAATGACCACAGAACGCTGTTTATTGCCGAGTCTGTTGTCACTATTCTGTACACTGATGCATTGCTACAGCATACATATTACCTGCCGTCATTTTCATGTCGTGTTCATGTCATTATAAAATTAATATATTTATTCCTGTAAACTGCCACAATACTCTATACAGATTACTCCATGTACAGTACACTAGCTGTAGTTACTGCAATTACTACATGCTGTAATGGATTTAAGTTTGGGCTTTTTACGCCTTTGCCCCTGCATCCATGATCATATAGTAGAAGTTTGTTAACATGATATAGAGCCACAGCCTTATGACACTGATCACATTTTCAAAAGTCATCAGTTCAAAGGACAAGGTCACAGACATATTCTGAAAGTGCACTTTTCTGGTGGAGGTATACCGATCGACAGTTTGCCGTCGAAGACCATCTGATTTATTTATGTATTTGACAGTGACGAGGAGTGTTGCCATTCATAAAATAGTGAGTGGAATTCAAGCTCTTGTGGGCGTTTTCTCCTTTTGGTAGTGTAAGCGTGAGTAATACTGATTGATGAAGTTTGGATTATAAAATCCCATCTGTGTGATGAAACTACCATTAATTGGATGACTGTCCGTCCGTGGCATGCAGATGACTTCTTGCTTGACAATGCTTGCATTAGTTTATTCAGTATTATGCACTGATCTTGATACAGCTACGTACTTGCTGCAGTCGTTGGTACATTATATTTTGCATGTCTGAATATATATTATCACTGTAAACCTTTTTAACCGCCGTGTCCCGGTGATTTGCATTGTATGTATATAGTCGTGTTGGTGTTCCAGACTGTTGCCATCTAGACATATTTGCCGTTTTACGTTGGTAGCCATGTTTGTGGGACTGTTAACATGAGGTTTTTGGTGTCGTATCTCGCTTAACGTCGTTGTGAAAGGACTGCATCACGAAATGTTTGTTACGATTTCATTTGCTGAGTTATTATTTGATGTAATGAAACGATGAGTGATAATTGTTATCTGGCTTACTGTGAAAAATGTTAGTTTTTTTCGTAAATCTGCATACAGAAATATCAACAGCTTGACATTAATAATACTACGAGTACAACGTTTATGGTCCTGTCATTACGGTACAGCCACTGCAACAGCTTACACGATCTATCTGATGAATGTAGAACAAGAGTCGAGCTGCTGCTGCTTGTAGGCTGCTCTCATCTATTGCCACCATTGCCACTCGTTATTATTTAGTGTGAAAACCATCCCATGGGATGTAAAGATGAAGTTCACAGCCAAAAGTTCAGTCAGTTTACGGCACAAGTGAAAAGCATTACATCACGCTTACAACATTTTCACGGATTTTCAGCGGCGGGTCAAAATTCAGCTGATCCTGATATCTGGCAGCAGCTAGAAACACTATATAAACTGCATACAACAATGCATCTTGGCAATTTGAGACTTTTTCATTTCAGGATTGCATCAGTAAAGATTATGCAAGCTTTAAAAATTGCACTCTGTTCGAAAGGTCACATGAAACCATTCGTGCTTCATCCCACTTGTTGACGTCTATGCTTGTGTAGCTAAGCATATTCTCGCAGTACTTCAGTGCATGCTTAAAAAGTTTCACCAGTCTCTGTTGCTTTACAGCCTCATGTTCGAGATCATCTAATATTTTAACTGTAATCAGAATTATGATGACTATCAGCCGGAGTGTAATGGATACTGTCACTGTACTTGTCAGAAATTTTTTATAGTTTGTTCTTTGCCTTGATCGCAGCTGTTTAGCTTGCAACAGTCTGTATCGGTTTTCTGCAGTCTCCAGAATCTGTTCGGATATCTGGAAACAGAACTTTCCAATCCTCAATAACAAACGGAGGATCTCTTCTTCTCGATTAGGTGGCATGCTGTTGTGATATCGATATAACGTGTTAAGTTGTGAACTTGTCAGTGACTTCTCAACTTCTGCACTGAAGTCCCCTAGCACTAACAACTGATAGCAGACTGACTTATCGATTTTATCATCAACTGATAACACAGTAACATAGTTTTCAACTGCTTTGTAAGCACTTTCTATCTGTGTTTGAATGAGTTTGGTATTATCCATGATATCTCTAGCGCAGCCCACTGCAATGTCATCAATGACTGGTTGTGGCATTGTGTGCCACAGTGAAAGACTTCTGGCTGCCAAAAATAGTTGCTGCTTTACCAATGATATCGGATGGTACAGTGATTCGTAACTGTCAACTCTGTTGCATATGGACTGAACCAATTCTACATTTTCCTTACTGCAATCAGGAGAACGGAACTTTGATGCAAGAGCAGTGCATATGCAAATCAAATGCAATGCTGCATCTTTTGATGTGTGTGAGAGCAGCACTTCACCGTGGCTGATGTGATCACGCATACGAGGTCCGTGAGGATAATGGAAACAATCCAGCAACAGTATCAGATATGGTTTGCTAACAGCCGATACAAGCCGATTTTCAGAACCGTCTGGCAACAGTTTGTCCAGTATCTCGTCAAGTGTAGTATAAAGAACAGTGTTCTCTGCAGTCAGAATTCTGTCTGGACATTCATTTACTGCAACAAAGACTCTTCGCAGTGCTAACTCCAGCTGAGGCAGAAGAACTACCAAACATTCGCCATAGCGACGTGAAGCGTAAAGTTCTAATGCTAAATGCCAGAACTGGCCAACTGATGGAGCTACGAAAGTGCTGTGTGTGAACAACTGAAATAAATCCTGTAACTGTGAAAGATCTATGTCCGAGAATAGAGTTGGCACAGTGATCTCAACCATGTCTCGATGAGGAATGTCACATATCTGTCGATCTTGAAGAAGTTTTCCGATACTGGCAGTGACACACAGCATCACGTGCACATACTGCACGTCCAATTCTCCGGGCCTTGGAAAGCCATGCCACACAATGTTTCGCAGATTTAGTGACAGAGGAGGTCCCATGAGTGTCTGCAGTAACTGAACCACGGTACATGACAGTAAGTCTTCCAGTTCCTTCATTGTCAGCAGATCACGTAGCAAAGACGGACACTGTGTGGCACGCAGCAGAACAACATCACCAAGAGCACGCTCAAGGATTGATGTTATTAGTAGCAATGCACAGTTAACGGCCGTACTTGTATCATACCGAACGATGTCAAAACACCGAATTACCTCTGATGGTTCAGCTGTCCACTGAAAGTATTTATGAAACTTACTTTTGAAGTCAATTTCCGATACTCCTGTGTAGTAGCAAGAGATTTCGTAAAAAACTGGAGCCAGTATATGCACTGGGTGCACGTATCCTTCTCTGCTGTTGACAGCTGCTGATAACTTTGAAGACAGTGCTGACCAGTCTAACAAGCCATCTATTACCATGTTTGACATTTCTACACCAGCATCTGATTCATAACGATGCACACCAACTTCACGAAGCAGACTGTATACGTTTGCTGACAAGTATGTTTGCAAATGTTGGTCAAAGTTCATGTCACACATGGCAATAGTGGAGATGGACCGTTACCTGTAGTATTAGCAACAAAATATGGCAGCTTATATTACCAAAATTTTCATTAAATACTACTAAATCTGGCTATAACTATAATATATTAAAGCCATAAAACATACTGAACAATACAGCGAAAACCAAGGCTGATCTATTATGTAGTTTCTTCAGTTCTGTTTACTGTAA
>Ga0066192_1000108_pt1 | contig 13443 bp, 17 predicted proteins | sample WorMetvacBELIZE1_FD_58707 | JGI IMG/M metagenome (GOLD analysis project Ga0066192, IMG submission 58707) | Marine gutless worms symbiont microbial communities from Max Planck institute for Marine Microbiology, Germany - Olavius vacuus BELIZE.1... | ecosystem: Host-associated > Annelida >... | reverse complement strand
ATAGCAAACCATTCGGCTTGCTCAAGGTTAGGTGTGTCTAAAGGCGCACGCATGGTGCTTTGCCACGCTTTATCCCACGTGGTGCGTGAGGTCAGTGCCCGAATGACCGCGCCAGTTGGGAACTCTGTCCATTGTATTTGGTGTTGCTGACACCAGTTTTTGACGGCTTGGTCTCGCTTAAACGTTACCCCAATACCAATCTCTTCGTAACTCAGTATCTGAGTAAAGCCCGTGTTGCGATGCAACTCAGCAAATGCTTCGAGTATAGATTGTTGGCGAATATGTATCTGTCCTTGGTATGGCGCGAGCTGCTGCTGTAAGTCCTGCAATGATTGCCAAACAAAGCGCCAATGACGTTCATCGTAATGAGGGTCATCTAGTTGTTCAGGCTCAAACACATACAGTAATAAAACAGGCTGCCCACTTGCACAGGCTTGTTTTAATGGGGCGTGATCGCTCAAACGCAAATCACGCTTAAACCAGACAACGATAGGAGAATGGTTTAATGCCATGACTAAGACGTAGGTGAGATGGGCCAATCTGCAGCATCGACAGAATCTAGATTCTGGTCAAAGTCATTACCACCCCAAGCTTGAATGAAGCGTTGTTCTGGGTCGTAGGTGCGTGCCTGTTTGTCTAGATTAAAGTGGCGTCCACCACGGGGATCGGCTCCTACACCAGCAATGTATTGCCAATTGCCCCAATTGGAAGCAACATCATAATCTAGTAACTGTGACTCAAAGTAGGCAGCGCCATAGCGCCAATCGATTCCCAAATCATAAATTAAGCAGCTGGCCACCAACTGTCGGCCTCGGTTACTCATGTAGCCAGTTTGATTGAGTTGTCGCATGCAGGCGTTAACAATCGGGTAGGGCGTATTGCCTTGGCACCATTTCTTAAAGCGTTCTGGGTAGAAGCTGCCTTGTGCGCCTTGGCCACGAATACCTTGTCGAGCAAACAACTGTCGCCCGTAATGCAGTCCATACCCATGGAAATAGTCTCGCCATAACAGTTCAAAGAAAATCCAATAGGTGGAGTCATTGGCACCGTGATCACGCTCATAGACATCAAGGCAGGCCTTAATTTGCTTTGGTGAGATACTGCCTTGTGCCAGCCAAGCGGAAAACTTCGTTGAGTTTTCCCAACCATCAAAGGCGTTGCGTGTCTCTTTATAAGTGCTTGGCAATGGTGTGGCGAAGTAATCGCTGAGCTGTGTTAGGGCGGCTAATTCACCACCATTAAAGAGCGGAGCTTCTTGTTCTAGGGTGACTTTCCAAGGACTTATATGAGGCAATACAAACGGTGCAATAGCGGGCAGTCGATTGATCTCTGGTGCGGGCGGAGAAACCTCCAAACGCTCCATATGTTTACGGAATTTGGAGAACGTATCGGGAAACTGATTACCGATAAAAGTAGTGTGGGATGGTGAAAAGAGTTGCAGCCCTGAGAAAAGGCGGAACTGCACATCTGAAAAAGCTTCTTTCAGATCGTCTAAAGCTTTTTGCTCGTACCAGCCAGGGTGCAAGTTGCGATACACGTGTGTGATGGGCAGCTCATTTAGCAATGTGGTAATGACATGATGCGCAGGCAGTGACGAGACAAACAAGGTTTGTCCTAACTCGGAAAGACTCTTAGAGAGGTCATTCAGCCCTTGGCGAAGAAAAACTTTCCGTAACGTCGAAGGCGTGGCATATGCGCTCAGAGGTGAAGTGTCAGCCAAAGAAGAGTCGCAAAAAACACATATTAGCTGATCTACTTCCTGACTGGCGTGCCACATCATGGTTTGGTCTGCTGTGCGTAAGTCATTACCGAACCAAATTAGCCCAATACTCATATCTAATTCTCCACCCGTTGATAGTCTAAGTACGTCAAAAAATATGTTTTGGATTGCAACAAATTATGGGTAAATTCTTGTAAATGCAGGTGAGAATGAATATCATTGATGAAATTATCTTTTTTCTTCTCTGGAGCGTGCGATGAATAGCACAATGGAACAAATCAAAGACTTCTTAATGGTTGGTGGCCCGGTTGTATGGATACTATTGGGATTCTCCGTTATTGCTGTCACTATTTTCTTAGTGAAACTATGGCAATTGGCCATGTTGCGAGCGGAAAGCCGCAAGAATGTCAATCTTGCGCTGGATGCGTGGCGTGCTCGTGATATTGATGGAGCGCTGGCAAAGCTTTCAGAAAAGCGTCCGGTTGAAAGCATTGTTGCATACAGTATGGAAGCTTTGCGTCATGCGAATCGAGAAGTGGCAACGGTACGTGAAGAAGCTGAACGTCGTGCATTGAACACGCTGCATGATCTGCGTTCGTTCCTACGACCACTGGAAATCATCGGTTCATTGAGCCCATTATTGGGTCTACTCGGTACGGTACTAGGTATGATCACTGCGTTCCAGCAGATGGAAGGTGCAGGCGCACAAGTTGACCCTTCTGTATTGTCTGGTGGTATTTGGCAGGCATTGCTGACCACTGCAGTAGGTATTGCGGTAGCGATTCCAGTTATTGCTATGCACGCTTGGTTAGAGCGTAAAGTAGAGCGCGTTGCACACAACATGAATGACTCGGTGACGCAGGTTTTTACATCAAAAGAAGGTGAACGCCTAGCCGCAGTGGCTGCGCGCGAGGTGCTGCATGCCGCTTAAGCTTGACCAGCCACGCAAAAAGCAGCTTGTTAGCTTAACACCACTGATCGATGTCGTTTTCATTCTCCTATTGTTCTTCATGCTGACGTCATCGTTTGTGGCATGGAGAACATTAGACACACCTTTGGCTGCGCCTTCTCAGGAAGTATTACCTGAGCAAGATAAGCAAGATCCGTTATTGTTTGAGCTGAAAGCCAACGACGGCAGAGTGTGGTTCGACAATCAGTTTATTTCCGTGCAAAACAGTGATCGCATTCGCGACATTGTGCAGCAAAACAAAGATCGCTTGTTTGTTCTTCAGGCTGAAGATAGCGTATCGCTACAATCATTAATGACGCTTGCCGACCAACTCAAGTTACAAGGTGCTGAAAAGCTATCGATTGCAAACGCGTTTAATGATCCTCAACCATGAATATTAATCAAAAATTTATTGCACAGCGTGATAGTCAAGCTGGGGATGACGGTGTCATCCCATTAATCAACGTCGTGTTCTTGATGTTGATCTTCTTTATGGTTGCAGGTCAGATTCAAAAATCTGACCCAATCAAAATTACACCGCCTAACTCCATTAATGAGCAACGTGCTGCCACTGAGCCCAATGTGCTGATCGTGCTAGGGACCAATGGCGAGCTGTACTTGAACGATGACTTAACCAAAGTCGAAGATGTTCAAAGTCGCTTAAGTGTTCTGTTTGATCAAGCCTCTGATAAAGACGCATTCTGGGTACAGGTAAAAGCAGACGGCGATGTCAGTATTGAAGCCTTACGCCCATTATTCTCTGAAATTAAAGCTTCGGGTCTAACCAAAGTAAGTGTGGCAACACAACTAGGAAAAGGGACGGAGTAATGAAGAGAACACATTGGATTGTGGCGGGTGGCCTTGCCGTATCTTTGCATGCTGGTGCTTTTTATGGGGCGTTTATGCACCCTAAAAATGAATCAGGCAGTTTGGCTGCAGGCGAACAAGGCATTGAGTTTGATTTAGGTATGCTAGGTGACATGGGGGTCAAAGAAGAAACCATCGTTGCCCAAGCCGAAGTAACGCCACCGGAGCCAATGGTAGAGCCTGAACCAGAACCGCTTCCAGAGCCTGAACCAGAGCCAATTCCTGAACCAGAACCTGAGCCGGAACCTATTCCTGAGCCCGAACCGATCCCTGAACCTAAGCCGATTCCAAAACCGGAACCTAAGGTTGAGGTGAAGCAGAAGAGTAAGATTGTTCAGCCTGAGCCGAAACCAGAGCCCAAGCCGAAACCTAAGCCGAAGCCAAAACCAGAGCCCAAGCCGGAACCTAAACCGAAGCCAAAACCAGAGCCTAAGCCTCGTCCAAAACCTGCCCCTGTCGTGGCGCAGAAGGTGAATGCAGCACAAACGGTTGTGCAGCAAAAAGCAACAACGGGTAAAGCGAGTGCCGCACACAATGGTGGGCAATCCGGAGCGAAAGCGGATTACTACGCTAAGCTAAAAGCGAAGTTGGCGCAGAACAAACGTTACCCTAGAGCATCTCGCCGCCGAGGTGAAGAAGGCATCGTAACGGTATCGTTCACCGCCCATGCGAATGGCGACGCTCGTCCTATTCGAGTGGTAGAGAGCTCAGGCTCTAAGCGCTTAGACCAAGCGGCCATCGATATGGTGAAGCGCTCACAGCCTCTGCCAGCGTTTAACTTGGAAATGGGAAGTGATGCGATAGAGATCACACTTCCTGTTGCTTTCCAGCTAAAGGATTAGCATTCGACTACTTGGCCGAGCGTGGTAATAATAGCCACACTCGGCCAAAGTGCTTCAACTGTCCTGCATGAAAATGCGCCGCCTCACCAATGCCCTGATACCAATCGATATGCCCTGGGCCTTTAATCGCTCCACCTTTGTCTTGGGCGAGTAGCAAACGAAACTCATGCCCCACTAGATTTCCTTGTTGATCAAGCTTAGGCACTTCGCCTAGCAAGATGCTGCCCAGAGGAATGACGCTTGGGTCGACCGCCACTGAGTAAAGTGGCGTCAAAGGCACGTTAGCGGCACCAACGGGTTGGGTCAGTCCCTCACTAAAGAACAGATAACTTGGGTTCGTCGACATGATCTCTCGCTGGCGCTCAGGGTGAGCGGCAAGCCACTCACGTATGGCTTGAGCTGACATATCAGCCCGATCAATCTCGCCTTTCTCGATCAATACTTTACCTAGACTGCGATAAGCGTGGCCGTTCACGCCTCCCCAAGAAAGTAAACGACGTTCGCCGTCTTCAAACTCGACAACCCCTGAGCCTTGCACATGCAAAAAGAAGTTATCGACCAAGCTGTTGCTGTAAGCAATCTCTAATCCTTGGCCATCTAAAGCGCCTTCAAAATCAATCGCCTCACGATCAGGGAGAGGCGTTCCTTTGGCCACATTAGGCTTGCGGTAAAGAGGGTAGCGATATTCATCATCTGCCTGATGGCGTACGCTCATCACGGGAACATAGTAACCGGTAATCTGCACATTACCCCGTTGGTCCTGACCTGCGATTTGATAAGCACTCAACTGAGGCCAGTAGGTAGGGTGATTGACCCATGCTTGAATTTCCTCCGCGGCGGCGCGCAAATCATCACGGGTAACGAGTAGATTATCCAGCTGGTATGAGGTCGCAGAAATACGCTCTAGATAACGTATTTGCTGTTCAATACCCGTTATAAAAGTGGCATCAGGATAGGGCAGGCCTGGTGGTAAGCGCTCACTTAAGTAGAGGGATTCACGTTTTTGTGCTTGCTCATCACGGCCATTATTTGGGAAATCATTCGAAGGATCGATTTCTCGAGTGGAACAAGCAGACAGCACGAGAATAGGTATTAACAGCAACAGAGGTTTTACAGACATAGAAGCTCATTCGTTAAAGGTCTTAACGGTTAAAAATGGTTCCAGTTAAGACTCAAAGATACGGGATAAAGTTCACACAAAGCTGTGCATTAAGCATTCGTAAGCCTGTCTTAAGCTGATAAAACGCTCTGGATCGCCTCCATGATCAGGATGAGCGTCTCTTGCTAATTTACGGTACTGACGCTTAATCGCCTCTTTATCATTCATGAAGTCAGAATGTAATGCTAGGACCTTTAATGCATCTTTACGCTCATCAACGCTGGCGATACCTTGATAAAAACTTTGCAGCAGCTGTTCAACATCCTCTTTGTCTGTTTTTACGTATTCATCCCAGTCACTGTAATAGGCCGCCAGCTTGGCATCCGCACTGTCAGAAACGTTCGTATTAGAAGACGATGACGAGTGTTGTTTACCGTAGACTAAACTAATACGAGTTCCAGAGATCTCAAGGGCGAGTTGCTCTTCCTGCCACAGACTTGTCTGCAGCTGATACAGCGCGTTCATGATCAAAAAATGTTGGCGAAACAGCAATAGGTTTGAGTCTTCTGCGAGTTGGCTTAACATGGCATGACGTGCTTTGAGCGCCTTCAGCAAATCAAACTCAGAAATGCCTTGAGAATGCTCTTTGAGAATGGCCAAAATGTCAGGAATGAGTGGGTTTCGCATACGTGAGCTCCTTGCGTTGTTAATAGTGTAGGTGACCCAGTTTCCATTCGTCAAAGTGCATCCTATAACAAGAGAATGAAAAGCCCATGATTATTTATATCGCCTTGTTGATTATCTTACTGGCTCTCTTTTTTGGCCCACAGATTTGGGTGAAACGTGTGTTGAACCAATACCGATCCCCTCGTGGTGACTTGCCAGGTACAGGGGGGGAATTAGCACGGCATCTGTTGCAGCGCTACGACATACAAGACGTTAACGTAGACGTGGCAGAAGAGGGTAAAGACCATTACGACATTCAAGCTAAAACTGTCCGTTTAAGTCCCTATGTGCTAAACGAGCGCTCGCTTACCGCTGTAGCGGTAGCGGCTCATGAGGTCGGTCACGCGATTGCGCATCACCGCCAAGAAACCGTCGCTCGATTGCGTACTCGTTACTTGCCTGTGGCGATGATTATTCAGCGTTTTGCGGTCTTGATGCTATTCGCATGGCCCATTCTCAGTGCCGTTTTACGATTGCCCTATACACCACTATTACATGGTTTAGTGATTGTAACGTTAGGTTTGATGACCGTTTTCATACAACTGGCGATCTTGCCTGAAGAATGGGATGCGAGCTTTAACAAAGCTTTGCCCATGTTAAAAAAAGGACGCTACTTACCCAGCCAAGATCTCCCTAAGGTAAAACGCATATTAACCGCTTGTGCTTTAACTTACGTGGCTTCAGCATTGATGAATATCCTGCTGTTCTGGCGTTTTCCTAGAAGATAGTCATGGAGGTAAGAGGACTAATGTAAATTTGTGAAAATGAAATTCATTCTCAATTGTGTCGATGTTTAAATGAAGCCATTACTCTTGAATCATTTTCACTCACTTTGCATTAGGAACGGCTACAGTGAAACCTCTATTAACATGTGTTGCGGTGACGTCTCTTCTTTTATTTCACTCTGCAGAATCAGCAGCTTCATCCTCGGAAAAACTATTACCAGAACAATTACCGATTGAATTAGGTGCTGGTTATATCCCTGATCGAGAAACCTTTTTAACGCTTGCTCATATTGGAGCAGAGCGTGGTTCGAACGCTTCAAAGGACGTTGAGTTGATGAAGTTTGTAGTAGAGGTTCGCCCTGATCAGCCAATGTTAGTGTATTGGATGAATACTAATAACTACCAAAAGCATCCCAATTTTATGAATGAAGTCGGTATCGATTTCTCGTTTGGCAGTGATGGTGGTCGCTCTGGCGGAAAAGGAGGTAACAAAGAGGGACGAGCAAAAGGTTCAGACAGCCAAAGAGGAGGAAAGGACGCTGGTGAATCTCGCGGAAAAAGCGCCGAATCTATGGGCCCTATCGAACGTGGAGAACGAGGTTCTGAAATAACCGTTTCACGAAATGTAGGTAAGAAGATCAGTGTCATAGATCACTATGAACCTAGTTCAACGTCTGTCGTATTACGAGCTGATATGTCCTATTTGGCGGATGTTGAAGCACCGGATGGCTCGTTAGGGATTTACACTTTTAATCTAGAGCCAAGTGTTCCAATTGAGTTATTGAGTAAAGTGTATCAGGCCATTTTGGCATCTTTCCCAGCAGCTGATGGAAAACTCGCGTACCGAGTTTCTAAAGAAGTATTTAATAATCAGCGTTCACAGTACCTAGATGCAGGTGTGTATGTTTACAGTGATGTTGAGATGTATACGTCGTTAAATGAGGCAGTTTCTTTTGGTAAATTGGTGTTCTTGTCTGAACAAGAGCAACCTAATCCGAATGATATTGTGATTGCCCAAACGCTGCCGAATACCATGCCACGGGTAGCAGGTGTCATTACATCAATACGACAAACGCCTTTGTCACATGTTAACCTGCGCGCTGTACAAGATAACGTGCCGAATTCTTATATTGCGAATGTGTTAACATCTAAAACTATCTTGGCATTAATCGGGCAATACGTTCGCTATGAGGTAACATCGGAAGGCTATAGCTTACGTGCGGCAAGTTTGGACGAGGTAACGGACTATTTCACCTCTCGTTTATCTAAAAAAGAAGTTGAGCTACAACCTGACCTTTCTCGAAAGGAGATCCTTCCCCTTGATTCTCTCTCTTTTAACGATGCTAAAAGCATTGGTGTAAAAGCGGCGAATCTGGCCGAATTACGTCGAGTTGGTTTGCCTGAAGGCACTATTCCAGATGGCTTTGCGGTACCGTTTTACTTCTATGATGCCTTCATGCGATTCAATGGCTTCTACGCTGACGTTGATGCCTTAATGGCTGACGAAGCATTGAAGAAAGACCCAGAACGTTTGCAAAAGGCACTCAAGGCCTTCCAGAAACGCATCAAGCGAGCCACATTCCCTGAAGATCTAATGAATAAGCTTGCTGATGTACAAGCAAGTTTTCCTGCAGGGCAAAGCATGCGCACCCGCTCAAGTACGAACAACGAGGACTTAGAAGGTTTCAGTGGTGCAGGGTTGTATGACTCCTATACGCATCATGTTCACGAGGGGCATTTATCGAAGTCCATCAAACAAGTCTATGCAAGCTTGTGGAACTTCCGTGCGTTCGAAGCGCGGGAATTCAATCGTGTGGACCACAAACAAGTCGCCATGGGGGTATTGATTCATCCGAATTTCAAAGATGAGAAGGCCAATGGCGTAGCGGTGTCCGAGGACGTTTTATACAGCAGTCCAGATGCTATGTATGTGAACGCACAAGTGGGCGAAGACTTGGTTACCAATCCTGAGGCATTATCGACCCCAGAAGAGCTATTGGTTGCGCGCGATCCAAACAAAGGTTTCCGTTTATTAAATGCGTCATCCACCAATAAAGTGATTTTAGAAACCTCCGAAATCGCAGAACTAAGAGACGATTTGATACGAATAGAAGCTCACTTTAAACCGTTGTATCAGGTCAAAGATGACCAGCCATTCGCGTTGGAGGTGGAGTTTAAAATCACCGCTGATGAAGATTTGGTGATCAAGCAGGTCCGACCTTGGGTTTTTTAAACTCTGTTGAATAAACCAAGTGACATCTCCCTGTTGTGCATGGCGTGACAGGGAGATAGATCAGCAGATAGAACGGCTTAGTCACTCTTTATGATGTGGGATTTTGGTTGTCACGAGTTGTGATCCTTTCTATCAACACTCAGTGACATTGGCTGATAAATTAATCCTGCTGTTTCAGAAATCTCACCTGTGACTTGGAAGCCATATTTTTCATAGGCAGGAACAGAGGTAAGCGATGCGCTGACGGTGACGGTGTTTGATCGAACATGATTGAGCAAACCATGAAGCAATGCTCGCCCAATACCTTGTTGCTGTTGATCTGGTCGCACAAAAAGCATCGAGATGTGATGACCTTCGCGCAGCTCAGCAACACCGATCACGATACCTTCATGTTCTGCGACAAGCATAAAAGTATCTTTGTGCATACGCGCTTGAAAAGCGTCAGGTGAGGCGATCTTGAAAAATGTAGCAATACCATCAGCAGAGACAGTATGTGCGACGGATTGATTGAAGGCCGCTAAGCAAATTTGACTCGCGCAATCGATATCTGATGTGGTCAAGGGTCTTAGTTTTAAGAGGGTATCCATACCGCTGTTATCCATTTGTATGCTGAAAGTAAAAAGCGTTAGTCAGATAGAGTAACGCTTTTTGATAAGCGGATTAACTCAATCCCCATAAAATATATAGACCGATCACTACATAAGCGATACTGATGAGCTTCACTAGCCACATGTAAGGACGGTTAATGGCTGGGACTTTGATATAGTCCGTGCCGATCTGCCATCCAGCCAGCATGCTGTTTAAGCCTGCAAACAATAGTACTAGGGTACTAAACAGTTTGAACCACATAGGGACGAACAATGCTCGCCAAGACTCCATGTCTGTGGGGGCTTGGAGCAATACTGTTGTGATAAAGGTGATTGCCCAAAGGCAAATTAGAAAGTTAGCAACGCGCTGAAACACCCATTCGCGAGTACCACTGCGTAGTTTGTCTTTTGCACTTACCCCCATATCCATACTCCTGTCATTAGGCTCAGCAATATCCCCACAGCAATGGCGACCTTAGCAATCATTTGACCGCTTTCTAATTCTTCAAAGTGGCCAAAATCTTGAACGATGTGTTTAAGGGTAGCCACAATGTAGTAGCCCAGAGCGGTAGTGAAGCCCCAGCGTACGAATTGAATAATGAAATATTCATCCAACAGTGACTGAATCGTATCGAAGCCTTCACTAGAAGATAATGCGACAAGGTTAGCGACCAAAAAAACGCCAAGTCCTACCCAGATAATGACTGCAGAAATCCGGTGGAGGATGGAAGCAATGGCCGTGATCGGTAAGCGTATTGTTTTAAGGTCCAAATTGACTGGACGTTCCTGACTCATGAAAAACTCCCTAGGTTTATGAGGTGACTTATTGTATTGAAAATGATATTTATTATCATTAGTTAATCCGCAGACTTTGTCATATTTTTGGGCGCAAACCATGCAAACGCTTAGTTTCGATATACAGCATCAACTCAATACGCTGCAATCACAGCAAGCGTTAGAGCTTTATGCTCAGGCGATTTGTCTTGAGTTACATGGCATGGACTTGGAACCTGAAAAAGTGCAGCGCTTGCTGCAAACAGTGGTCGATTGGCGCTATGGTGTATATGCACTCAGCGCAGGTGAAGTTGTCGGCATTGCTGGCTTTCAGCAACCAAACGGAAGCTTTACCGGTGCAGGGAACTGGCGCTCTATACTGAAAGCCCTAGGTTACAAAGCTTTTTGGCGTTTAATGCGCTCCCCTTTAAATCACGGCCCTCAGCATTTTGCTGACAGTGAAATGTGGCACAACGGCCTATATGTCGCGCCCGCACATCGCCGCCAAGGTATTGCCAAAGCCTTACTGCAGCGCATTGCTGATGTCGCAAAATACCAGGGCTATCAACAACTTACTTTGCGTGTTGCCCACGATAACAACACCGCCAAAACACTTTATCAAACACTTGGCTATCAACCTCAACAAGCGACCTCTGCTTATCAATGCCTGACTAAGACAGTACTGAATTGAAGTAAGTGCATTTCTAAATAGTAGGTTATGAACGTTGTCATAGTTGTTACCAATCCATGTGTACCTTGACGAAATTGATATACAAAGTACTGGCAAACGACGAAGAGAGCAATCGTTGGATTTTATACCCGGATCTTTCGTCTGAAGGACATGATCTTAGCTGCGATTCGAGAATGATCTCTTGATTCATTAGAGTTTCCTCTGACGAGTGTCAGCATTGATTCGAATGCATTCATGTACCTTCCAATCATCAAATATAGCTTGTACGAGAATTGATCAAAGAATTAAAATGTACTTAATTCTGTACATGTACAATTTGAGGTTTATTTTATGGATGCTATTAGCTACACCACTGCAAGAGCAAATTTAGCGAGCACGATGGAAAAGGTCTGTAATGACCACTCGCCAGTGATCATTACTCGCAAGAGTGAGGCGCCAGTTGTGATGATTTCACTTGAAGACTATGAGGCTATGCAGGAGACGACTTATTTACTTCGATCTCCAGCTAATGCCAAGCGACTACTGGAATCAATGGCCGAGCTTCAAACAGGGAAAGGCGAAGAAAGGGAATTGATTGAATGAAGCTGATGTTTTCAAGTCATGCTTGGGATGACTATTTATATTGGCAGAGCACAGACAAGAAAGTCTTAAGACGTATTAATACCTTGATCAAAGAGATTCAGCGACAGCCGTACGAAGGCATTGGTAAACCTGAACCATTGAAACATGGCTTGTCAGGCTATTGGTCAAGACGCATTAACGATGAGCATCGGATTATTTATCGATGTGATAATGATACTTTGATGATCGCACAGCTTAGATATCATTATGGGTAGTGTTGAGTCGTGATTAAGTCCGCTGCTTGGGAATCGGCGAAAGAAGGACGACCAAATGTTTGAAAGTCGCAATTCGAGGTGGTTACCAAAACAATTTTGCAGCGACTTCTCGCGCTTGCGCGTGGAGCTAAAAATTGATTTTGGTGACGGCGATCTGAATTCCTAATACTCCTGAGGGCTACTTGCCAAAGCCTTATTTCAGCGCATTGCTGATGTTGCAAAATACCATGGCTATCAATAACTTACTTTGCGTGTTGCCCACGATAACAACACCGCCAAAAGACTTTATCAAGCACTTGGATATCAGCCTCAACAAGTGACCTCTGCTTATCAATGCCTGACTAAAATAGTACTGAATTGAAGTAAGTGTTTTCTCGAATAGCTCAGTTAGTGCGCAGGATATTTTTCAATAAAGTTTGTCTCTTTTAAGAGACTTCTCTATTCTATAGATAATGAATCAGATAGCGAGGCAAGGATGCCTGAAATCGACACATGGATGGGGTTGTCGTTTCATTTGTATTTCTTCGACAACCAGCAACACAAATTGCCACATGTTCATGTCAAATATGGTGGCTTTGAACTGATTATCTCAATCGTTACAGCTGAATGCTTAGAAGGGTACTTACCTAACAAGCAGCGCAAGCGCGCTGAGCACTATATCGCATCACATAGAAAACAGTTGATGAAGATGTGGAATCTTGCAGTGATTGGCATCAACCCTGGGAAAATAGGCGACGTATGTTAAAAGTAATAGATGTAGATCTTATCACCGATTATAACTTGGCTTTGATTTTCAGTGATGGCTTTAAAGGCACTGTAGATCTAGAAGATATTTTTTCTACAGTAGAAACGTCTTCTCGTTTTGATAAATTTGCTTTAGATACAGATGGCTCTCTTCGCTGGGAGAACATTACTCTAACTGCGAATAAGCTACGCGACCTGTCAGTTGGCCAGTTGTCTGAGGCTAGCAATTTATCTAGCTTAGAAGAGATTGAGGTGGTCATTAAATCTGCGGCTTGGGAGTCTATGCAAGAGGGACGACCAGATATTTTTCAAGCCGCAATCCGAGGCTACGTAGAAAAATTTGGTCATCAGCGAGTCATTGCCAAAGCGGGAATTAAAAGCAGAACGAGTGCCTATCGTTCGTTAAAATCGGATACCACACCCAACTTCGGCACGTTAGTTCAACTTGGGCGTGCCGTTATTGAATTGGCGGGGGAGCTTAGCGAGAAATAGCCCCAACTATTTGTCTAGGTGCATACTGAGGCCTATCCCCGAACGGAGCCGGGTCGTAGTACGATGTTAATTCAGCGGTGCTTTGAGGCGGTCACCAGAACAATTTTGCAGCGACTTCTCGCGCTTGCGCGTGGAGCTAGAAATTGGTTTTGGTGGCG
>Ga0066192_1000107_pt1 | contig 13456 bp, 11 predicted proteins | sample WorMetvacBELIZE1_FD_58707 | JGI IMG/M metagenome (GOLD analysis project Ga0066192, IMG submission 58707) | Marine gutless worms symbiont microbial communities from Max Planck institute for Marine Microbiology, Germany - Olavius vacuus BELIZE.1... | ecosystem: Host-associated > Annelida >... | reverse complement strand
CGTTTGCGTAAATCCGCAACGATCACATCAGGTAAACTTTGACGAACTACAGCTCTCTTTTGGGCCAACTTAACTCACCTCTTTGCTTGAACTCAGTACGATATCGCTCTCCGGCTTCCACTCCTTCACAGCCCATCGCACAGCATTATTAGTGGGGCAGTATACCAAAATCCATGCCAGATAACTCCAACCTTGAAAAATCTGTGTAAAAGTTTGAGCCACACCAAACAAAGCATTGATAGCTTCACATTTTCCAACCAAGGTGGATCTCCTACTATCAATCTATTACGGACTGTAAAGGTTCGAACACTGACATCTCATTATGAGTCTGGAGTTATTATGCAAGTAACATTAGCTCAACCAAACCTACTGAAAAACCAATCTTACGTGAACGGTGAGTGGGTAGCGGCTGATTCTGGTAAAACGTTCGCGGTGATCAACCCTGCTACAGGTGAGCACATTGTTGACGTTGCTGATATCGCAGCGGACGAAACAACTCGCGCTGTCGAAGCTGCCAATGCAGCACAGAAAGCTTGGCAGGGCAAAACTGCGAAAGAGCGTGCCACGCTTCTACGTAAGTGGAACCAGCTGATTCTTGATAACCAAGAAGATCTTGCGAAGCTAATGACTCTAGAACAAGGTAAACCATTCGCAGAAGCGAAAGGCGAAGTGCTGTACGGCGCGTCTTTCATCGACTGGTTTGCTGACGAAGCACGCCGTTTGTACGGAGATGTGATCCCAACGTTTGCAAACGACAAGCGCGTTTTGACGGTTAAGCAAGCTGTGGGCGTTGTTGCAGCGATCACACCTTGGAACTTCCCAATTGCCATGATCACTCGTAAAGCCGGTCCAGCGCTCGCTGCGGGCTGTACGATCGTCATCAAGCCATCTGAAGAAACACCTCTATGTGCGCTTGCACTGGCTGAGCTTGCGCATCAAGCAGGTATCCCAGCAGGTGTGCTAAACGTCGTGGTAGGTACTGATGCGAAGTCAATTGGCGGTGTACTAACCGGCAACCCAATCGTGCGTAAGTTGAGCTTCACTGGTTCAACGCCAGTGGGCAAATTGTTGCTATCTCAGTGTGCGCAAACGGTTAAACGTACGTCAATGGAATTGGGCGGTAACGCACCTTTCATCGTATTCGACGACGCAGATCTTGATGCAGCAGTAGAAGGTGCTATCGCATCGAAATACCGCAACGCAGGCCAAACCTGTGTTTGTGCGAACCGCATCCTTGTACAAGACGGCGTTTACGATGCCTTTGCTGAGAAATTGGCGAAGCGCGTAGCCGAATTCAAAACAGGTAACGGTTTCACTGAAGGCGTAAACATCGGTCCTTTGATCAACAAAGCTGCGGTTAACAAGGTTGAAGAGCTTGTGAACGATGCCGTGAGCAAAGGTGCGAAAGCATTGATCGGTGGCGCGAAAGCAGAACAAGCGGGCGATCAATTCTTCGAGCCAACGATCCTAACGGGTGTAACACCAGACATGACGATCTTCTCTAGTGAGATCTTTGGTCCTGTGGCTCCGTTGTTCCGCTTTAGCACAGAAGAAGAAGCGGTAGAGATGGCAAACAATACCCCATTTGGTTTGGCATCTTACTTCTATTCCCAAAATATCGGCCGTATCTGGCGTGTTTCTGAAGGTTTGGAATACGGCATGGTCGGTATTAACGAAGGCATTATTTCCAGCGAAGTTGCGCCGTTTGGTGGTGTGAAAGAGTCTGGCAGTGGCCGTGAAGGTTCCAAGTACGGTATCGACGAGTACGTGGAAGTGAAATATCTATGCATGGGCGGCATTAACTAAGCCGACTTTTTCGCAACAGAAGACACATCTAAAGGCCAGTTGAACTGAAAGATGTGTCTGCTTTCTAATGTAGAGAGAACAAGACAAATGAACAACGCTAGCTTACAAGAACGCAAAGTAAACGCCATTGCACGTGGCCAAGGTAACATGGCTCCTGTGTACGTAGACCGTGCTCAGAACGCTGAGATTTGGGACGTTGAAGGCAACCGTCACATCGACTTCGGTGCAGGTATTGCCGTAGTGAACACGGGCCACAACCACCCAAAAGTTAAAGCGGCTGTACAAGCACAACTTGAGCGTTTCACACACACTTGTGTCATGGTTAGCCCTTATGAGTCTGCTGTTGCACTAGCGGAAAAACTAAACGCTGCAGCACCTGGTAACACGCCGAAGAAATCTATCTTCGTCACAACCGGCGCAGAAGCGGTTGAGAACTGTGTGAAAATCGCACGTGCTTACACTGGTCGTCCAGGTATCATCGCATTCAACGGTGGCTTCCACGGTCGTACGAACATGACCATGGGTCTAACGGGTAAAGTAAACCCTTACAAAATCGGTTTCGGTCCGTTCCCAAGCGACATCTTCCACGTGCCATACCCAAATGAATACCTAGGTATCACTGAAGAGCAAGCGCTTGCTGACCTTCAAATGCGCTTCACTTGCGACATCGAGCCATCTCGCGTTGCGGCAATCATCATCGAGCCGGTACAAGGTGAAGGTGGTTTCTACATGGCTTCAGCAAGCTTCATGCAGAAACTACGCGCACTATGTGACGAACACGGCATCCTATTGATCGCTGACGAAATCCAAGCAGGTTTCGCACGTACAGGTACCATGTTCTGCCACGAACAAGCAGGTATCGAAGCTGACCTTATGACAGCAGCAAAAGGTATCGCTGGTGGTTTCCCAATCGCGGCAGTGGTTGGTAAAGCAGAGATCATGGACGCACCAATCCCTGGTGGTCTAGGCGGTACTTACGGTGGTTCTCCAGTAGGTTGTGCAGCCGGTCTTGCAGTATTCGACGTGATCGAAGAAGAAAACCTATGCGAACGTGCTAAGCAAGTTGGCGCGCGTTTCGTTGAGCACCTAAAAGGCCTACAAGCTGAATACCCACAAATCATTGGCGACGTGCGTAACGCTGGCGCAATGATCGCAGTGGAATTCGTACACGACGGTGACGTAAGCAAGCCATACCCAGAACTAGCGAAAAACCTATCTGCAAAAGCGGCAGAAAATGGTCTAGTACTACTGTCTTGTGGTATCCGCGGTAACGTTATCCGCTTCCTACCTGCATTGACGATTGAAATGGAAATCATCGATGAAGGCATGGAAATCTTCAAGCGTATCTTCAAAGAGCTTGTTTAAGATTTCAGTTTTAACGGTTTAGTCCACCTAGACTTCCGTTCACAAGACACACCCTCCAGGTCCTTGTCTTGTATTTTTAGCCCCCATCCTAGCGGATGGGGCTTTTTTATGATGGCTTAATCAAGATTAATTGACTCGACAATAGCGCCACGCTGCTGGATCACTTGAGAAGCCACAAGATGCCCAAGCTTCGCGCTTTCAACGCGTGAGAGGCCTTGCTGTAACCCAGCAAGATAACCACCATTGAATGAGTCTCCTGCACCGGTTGTATCGATGGGTACGATGCCTGCGCGGGACGATACATTTAACCCTTCTGACGCAATGAAGCAACCATCTGCGCCTTGCTTAACCACTACATCCGACGCCCCATGCTGTTGCCAGAATGAAACGACTTGTTCTTGTTCGGTTAAACCGTTTAACAGGGTTTCATCGTCTAATGTACTTAAAACTGTTGCCTTAGTTGCTTGAACCAGTGCCTGCATCGCTTTGGAAGCAGTCTCGGCACTCGCCCACAGCTTAGGTCGATAGTTGGGGTCAAAGACCACCTCAACCGGACTATCGGTCAGTGTTTGAATTAATTTACTGCGCGCTTCCTCAGATAGAATCGCCAGCGAAATGCCCGATAAATAGACAAGGTCATAGCTCGCTAAAGATGCTAATAACTGCTCGCCTTGCTCCCCATCAAACATGCGCTTGGCCGCAGACGTCTCTCGCCAGTAGACAAAATGACGCTCGCCATCGCTGTCATTTTCAACCAGGTATAAACCCACTTTACCGTCTTCTAAACGGGTGATATTCGAGACATCTAGGCCTGTGCCGGCAAGTCGATTGACCAGCGCTTCACTTAACCCGTCGACGCCTACGGCTGAAACATAACTCACGCTTGCCTGATCGTTTAAAACGTATTTCAGGTAGTAAGCTGTGTTGTAAGTATCGCCCGCAAAGTTTTTATTTAAGCTATTTGGAGTCTCCCCTTGGGTCAGCTCCACCATGCATTCACCGATGCATGCTACGTTGATATTAGCCATTGTGTTGTGCTCCAAAGAGAAGAACAGCCCTTGAATCAGAGCTGTTCTGGCAAGAGGTTAAGCAATTAATGAAGAGAAAGAAGATTCTAGCGGTGATGTTTGCAGCGCCATAAAGTGCTTCTCTAGGCGTCCCTTCAAAGCGTCATCGCTTTGCATTTGCATAGGGAAAACATCACTTTGTGACAGTAGCGCAGACACGACTTCGGTGGCCGTATGAGCGGGAGACAACATGCTATACAGCGCGTCTTGAAGAGGATCGTTCAAGCTATTGCCTGACTCGAATTGACGCACAACATGCAGCATCCAGCCTGCCATTCCAAGCTCGATAGCAGCGGTAGACTGTTCACTTTTATTAAGCTCTTCCCACGTCTGTAACCAACGCTGCGGTAGCTTTTGTGACCCGTCCATCGCGATCTGCAACAAGCGATGTTGCAAGCTGTCATTTTTAAAGCGGGCAATCAGTGCAGAACAGTATTCTTCGAGCTCTTGATGTTCGAATGATGGCAGTGTCGGTGCCACTTCAAACATCATGTAATAGCGTAAGAATGCCTCTACGTTGTCATCCTGCAATGCATCCGCCACCGTTTCAAACCCAGCCAAAGGCCCCAGATAAGCAAGCAATGAATGGCTGCCATTTAGCATGCGCAGCTTCATCATTTCATAGGCAGAGACATCGGCAACCATTTGGACGCCACAGGCTTCCCATTGAGGGCGCCCCTGAGGAAAGTGGTCTTCCACAACCCATTGGCTAAACTGCTCACATTTCACTACGGTTGGGCTATCGATACCAGTATCTTGTTTAATGGAGGCAAAGTCTGTTTCTGACATTGCAGGCACAATTCGATCAACCATGGAGCTTGGGAAAGCGACATGCTGTGCAATCCACTCAGCCAGCGACGTATCAAGCGTTTTAGCGAAGTCGACCACCGCTTTACGAACACGTTGGCCGTTATGAGGCATATTGTCACAGCAAAGCACTGTAAAAGGCTCAAGGCTTTGCTCGCGGCGAAGCTTTAGACTTTGCGTTAATAACCCAATCACCGTTTTTGGGTTACTTGGATCTTTCAAATCATGCTGCAGATCTGGATGATCTAACTGCAATTCACCCGTCGCTGGAAATAAGAAATAGCCTTTTTCTGTAACCGTCATTGTCACAACTTTCGTATGTGTATCCACTAAACGTTGAATCAGCTGCTGTTTACCGCTTTCATCGCCAGCAAAAATAGCCTCTTTGATCGCTTTGATTTCACGAACTGTTGCACACTCCTTGTTCGCATACTCTACAACATGAAAGCTGTTCCCAGCTTCATTAAGCTGGTTAACAAGCGCCACGTTTGAACGAATATTGGCACTCACAATCGCCCAATCTCCGCCAAACTTTGCCAAGGTATTCTCAACATACACTGCTTGATGAGCTCGATGAAAAGCTCCTAAACCAATATGAACGATGCCTGCTGCATGATCTGCAGGGGAGATTTGGCTTTTTTCCATTGTAAGATTCATCGATTTCTACCTTAGTTCATAAAAGAAGGAAGCCATAGCGACACAGCTGGCACGTATGCCACGAGCATGAGTACTGCTAAGTTACATAACAAGAAAGGCCAGATGGCTTTTACAACCTGCGACATTGGCAGCTTGCCAATACCTGCGGCAACAAACAGACATACCCCAACAGGCGGTGTTGTTAAACCAATCATCAAGTTCAAAACTGCCATAATGCCGAAGTGTATTGGATCCATACCAATGCCTTCTGCGACTTTCAACAACGTTGGGAAAAGAATGATCAACGCGGCAATGGTTTCCATGAAACCACCAACCAACAGAAGCACTAAGTTAATGATTAAGATGACAAAGATTGGATTAGACGTAATACCAAAGATGGCATCTGACAGCATTTGAGGGATCTGCTCACTGGTTAGGATCCAGCCAAACAAGTTCGCCATGCCAACCAGTATCAGCAAGCTTGAAGAACTCAGCGCGGTGTCCATTAAAATCTTCGGTAGGTTTTTCCAAGTGATCCCTTTATAGACAAACATCCCCACCAAAAAGGCATATAGGCTGGCCACAATCGACGCTTCCGTCGGTGTGAACACCCCACCAATGATTCCGTAAAGGATAATAAAGGTCATCAACAACGCCCAAAATGCACCACGACCGACACTTAGAATCTCTCTAATAGTTGCGCGTTTTTCTCTTGGGTACTGACGTTTCACCGCGATGATATAAGCAGTGACCATCATCGAAAGACCCAATAAGAAACCAGGAATAACGCCTGCGATAAACATTTTGCCTACCGAGATGCCACTCAAAGAGCCAACAATGATCATCGGTACACTTGGTGGGATGATCGGACCAATGGTAGAAGACGCTGCCGTTACTGCGGCGGCAAACGGTTTGTCATAACCTGAACGCGCCATACCTGGAATCATCACCGAGCCAATACTCGCCGTATCCGCTACAGCCGTACCCGAGATACCACCAAAGATCATCGAACCGCCCACGTTAGCTAAGCCAAGACCACCACGAATATGACCTAACAATGCATTACTAAAGCGAATGATGTAGTCCGTGATGTTACCGACATTCATCAAATTACCCGCAAGGATAAAGCCTGGAATACAAAGTAAGACAAACGAGTCCATCCCGGCATACAAACGCTGCGGCACAATCGTTAGTGGAATGTCCGCCATGAAAAGGTACGCAACCGAAGACAGCCCCAAACAAAATACAATGGGCAGACCAAACAAGAGCAGCGCAAAAAAGGCGATAAATAAAATAGCGACTTCCATTACAACTCACCTCTTTTGTTATTCATCGAAAGTAATTCCAGTAACGCTCCTAACACGCTGTAAACCGCGGTTAAGCAGAAGAAAATCGTTACTGATAAAAATACCCAGTACATTGGTATTTCTAACGTTGGAGACATTTGCCACTGTCCGATTTGTGCATATTGCTGAGAGAACGGAATCAGGTAGATAGCGAAGGCAGCGGTTAAGACATGACAAACCAGCGTATAAACGCTTTTCAGCTTAGGGCTGAGTAGGCCTTGGAACAGCTCTAAGCGCACATGTCGATCATCTCGAATAACCAGACCAGAGCTCAAAACAACCAGGTAGATAAATAGGTAACGAGATAATTCTTCTGTCCAAACAGGAGAGGTAGGAAGTAAAAAGCGAGAAACAACTTGCAGTAGAACAACCGCAGCGATCGCCAGCAAAGACGCTGACGCGAGAATAGCAAAGACTTTATCAATCACTGCTCGAATACTCAGCAGAATTGTTGTGACTTTGCCAAAAGTGCAATTTGACGAAATGGGAGCACTCATGGGGCAAAACTCCAAATAAGAAAAAACCTCCCAGTGCAAAGCAAAGGGAGGTTGAGCATTTAATTATTAAATTTTCTTCATTAGCTCTAGCTGCTCAGCCGTCAAAGACTCTTCTACAGCAGCTTTTACTTTCTCTTGGAAAGCGTCAATGTTTGGCTCAACAAACGTCATACCGCGAGATTCAAGGTCAGCTTGTAGAGCGGCTTCATCCGCTGCAAACATCTCATGCTCGTATGATTGCATCTGCGCTGCTGCATCTAAAACGATCTCACGAAGATCTGCAGGCATGCTGTTTAGTTTGTTCGCGCCAATCACTACATAAATCCAGCTACGTACGTGACCAGTTAGGTTTACGTAGTCCTGAACTTCGTAGAAGCTCGCACTCTTGATCAAGCTTAGAGGGTTCTCTTGGCCGTCAATCGTATTTTGCTGTAGTGATGTGAACACTTCACTGAATGACATTGGAATAGGCTTCGCACCTAGTTTCTGCCACGCTTTAACGAATAGCGGTACGTTTGGAACGCGCAGCTTCATGCCTTCAAGATCACTAGGTTCAGTGATTGGGCGGTTAGATGTTAAGTGACGTGGGCCACGTTCAAACCAAGCAATTGGCTGTAAACCTGTACGCTGTTTAATTTGCTCTTCAATCTCCTGACCAACTTCACCTTCTACGGCGCTTTTCAGTTGTTCAGAGCTTGTGAATGCATAAGGCACAGCCAGCAAAGCCGCTTTAGGCGCCCAGTTTTGCAGCGATTCACCAGTCATTGTCATGTCAGCAGTACCTAGCTGGATACTGTTGATAACATCCAATTCTTTCCCTAGCTGAGAGCTTGGGTACAGTTTTACTTCAATTCGGCCATCAGACTCGGCTTCAGCAACTTCTTTAAATTTAAGAGCTGCTTTATGCCAGATATTGTCTTCAGAAGCAGGGTGACCAAATTTTAAGGTCACATCTGCTGCGTGAGTCAATCCTGCTGCAATTAATGCAGAAGAAAGAGCAATGGCTTTGAACATTGGCTTAATCATGGGTAACTCCAATTTTTATTATCGATCGTTTTAAGTTACTCACCCATAGTGACAAGCACTTTTCGGGTAATCTCTGGGTGTTTTTCCATCAACTGGATGCCTTCCGGCATTTCATTCAAGGCAACACGATGACTGATCAGTTTCAACGGGTCTAATTGACCAGAAGCTATCAATTCCAACACTTGTGGGAATCGACGGTTATTTAAGCGAGAACCAACAAGCGTCAGTTCTTTCTTAATAACTTCGATTTGCGCTAGATCACTTGGCGTTGAGCTAAAGCCAAGCAAGCCAACTCGCCCTGCAGGGCAGGCAATACGTAAAATTTCAGGTAATAAAGCAGGAATACACGCGGCATCGGCGATCAATGGGATACCTTCGCCGTTTGTCCACTCACGAATCGTATTTTCAACATTACGTTCGCGGCTGTTAATCGTGTCAGTTGCGCCCAATGCTTTTGCGGTTTCTAAACGCTCTTCGACAATGTCGGTCACAATGATGCGTTCAATACCAATTGCCTTGGCAACTTGAACGATTGTTAAACCAATAACGCCTGCGCCATAGACCAATAATGAATCGCCATCAATCGGATTCATGCGAGACAAAACGTTCATCGCAATCGAGTAAGGTTCAACGAGCGCTGCTTGCTCCAGCGTGACACTTTCAGGCAACTTAATAACGTTAGAGGCTGGCGCACTGGTGTACTGGCTAAAACCACCGTTACGGTGAACGCCAAATACCTGCATGTTCATACATACATTGTGACGGCCTGCACGACATGGGTAACACTTACCACAGCTGATAACGGGGTCGACACACACTCGGTCACCCACGGAAATGCCTTCTACATCATCGGCTACTGCAGTCACGACACCAGAAAACTCATGGCCCGTCACGCGAGGAAATTGCACGAATGGATTCTGACCGTGAATGATATGTAGATCTGAACCACAGATACCTGCGAAAGATGTTTTAATCATCACTTCACCATCGGCAACAGCAGGCATTTCCGTATCGATTAGGTTGTATTCGTTAACGTTTTTTACTTGAAAAGCTTTCATAGGATTACCAGTTCCACAATGTGCCATCTTCTAGGCGGTTAACCGGAAGATAAGCTGGTTTGTAAGGGTATTTCGCGGCCAGTTCTTCATCGATGTCGACACCATGTCCTGGTACTTCACCTGGCGTAAAGAAGCCATCTTTAAACTCATAAGCATGAGGGAACACAGCATCTGTTTCAGCAGTGTGTGGCATATGCTCCTGAATACCAAAGTTAGGTACCCAAGTATCAAAGTGAAGCGCCGCCCCCATACAAACTGGCGACAGGTCTGTAGCACCGTGGAAGCCGGTTTTAACGTGGTAAAGTGCAGCAAAATCCGCAATACGACGTACATTGGTGATACCACCAGCGTGTGTAATGGTGGCACGAATGTAGTCAATTAACTGTTTTTGAATCAGGTCTTGGCAGTCATGTAGCGAGCTAAAGACTTCACCGATCGCAAGCGGTGTTGTCGTGTGTTGGCGAATCGCTTCGTAAGACGCCTGATTCTCTGCTGGTGTGCAGTCTTCTAACCAAAATAGGTGATATGGCTCTACTTCTTTACCTAAGCGGGCCGCCTGAATAGGGGTTAGACGGTGATGTGCATCATGTAGGATATGAAGATCTTCCCCAAATTGCTCACGTACCGCTTGGAACAGCTTAGGTACATGATTGAGGTATTTTTCAGTCGACCATACATGCTCTGCTGGCAGTGATGAATCGGCAGGCTCATAAGGTTTGCCAGCTTCTTTCGCTACGCCGTATGTGGTTGGTACACCAGGGATGCCACATTGAACACGAACCGCTTTGTAGCCAAGATCCACATGCTTTTGAACTTCTTCCAGACAAGAGTCGATGTCCAGTCCCGTTGCATGGCCGTATACCATAACTTTCTCGCGGCTTTTGCCACCAAGCAATTGGTATAAAGGCATGTTTGCCATCTTAGCTTTGATGTCCCACAACGCGACATCCACTGCAGCAATCGCTGTCATTGTGACAGGGCCGCGACGCCAATAAGCACCACGGTAGAGGTATTGCCAAGTATCTTCGATACGCTGTGGATCTTTACCAATAAGAGTGGGGATTACGTGATCTTCTAAATAGGCAACAACCGCTTTCTCGCGGCCATTCAATGTTGCATCACCAATACCGTAAACGCCTTCATCTGTTTCAATTTTAAGCGTAACCATATTGCGGCCTGGGCAGGTCACAATCACTTTTGCTGATCGAATTTTCATACTGACAAACCTAACTTTATTATTTTGGTATACCAAAAATGGTAAACGCTGCTAAAGCTAGCTTAAAATTCGACCACAAACAAGCCAAATTCTATATTTGGCATACCATTTTACATTTTAGCTGACTATTTTTTAGACGAGCTATCGACTTTTTTAGCGAAATAGGCAAATATGGCATACCAAATTTACATTATCGTACTTAGTAACCACTATGGCCCAACGTCTATATAAAGAAATCGGTGAAAAGATTAAGCAAGAGATACTCAAATCCAATATGAGTATTGGCGATAAACTGCCAACAGAACGCGTATACGCTGAGCTTTTCGGTGTCAGTCGTACACTGGTTCGCGAAGCGTTTATCATGCTTGAAATTGAAGAACTTATAGAGGTGAAAAAAGGCTCTGGTAGTTACCTGAAATGCCAACCTTTAGAGCGCCCGGTGAAGCACATTTCCGATGTCGGCCCATTTGAGTTACTACAAGCAAGACAGGTCATTGAAAGTGCTGTGGCAGCTTGTGCAGCTCAGTCGATAACAAAGTCCGACCTGCAAAAGCTACAAGAAACACTGGAGCTAGAAGAGGCAGAGTTGCACAACGTAGAGAAGGCCAATGCAGCCGATCGAGAATTTCATTTATTAGTTGCACAAGCAACTCAAAACACATTATTGGTCGATAATGTGTTACGCCTATGGGATATGCGTGACAATAACCCCATGTGGCAGCAACTGCACTCTCGAATCTCAGAGTCCTCTTACCATGGTCAATGGCTCAAAGATCATGAGAAAGTACTGACTCAACTTCGAAAACGAGATTCTAAAGGTGCACATGACGCAATGTGGCAACACCTTGAGAATATTAAGCAGACCCTTTTTGAGCTATCAGATACCGACGCCCCAGATTTTGATGGTTATTTGTACTCATAATTATTTTATCAATAGGGTGCAGCTTCAGCTTTGTCATGGGCGACAGCAAGCTGCTCACGCAATACTTGTAGGAACAGTTCACGAGGCTTATTCGGCTGGGCGGTTTTCTTGTAGATAACGGCCATGCCCAATGTGTAATGGCGCTGCTTGGTTGCCACTGCGACGATTTCACCTCGATTAACGTACTCTGATGCGTATTCCTCTGGTAAAAAGCCAATGTAACGACCAGATAAAATCAAGGCTAAGCGGGTATCGTAGAAATACGAAATCGCAGACAAATTCATATTAGAAATCTGTTCGCTGACACCTTCGTGTGGCTTCAAGCCTGCATGTGAAGCGGGATAACTGTCCACTTCTGCTACTTGCTCAGCTTCGCTTAGTTTGGCAATTGGGTGATCTTTGGCGACGTAGATGTAGCAATTATCACTGTATAGGTGAATGTACTCTAAGCCATCCAATTTACGGTGATAGGGGATAAAGCCCACATCGGCCTCATCGTTGAGAATGGTGCGTTCTATTTTGGCCATAGACGCCACATTAGTATAGAGAGTGACTTCAGGCGCACGATCGGTGAAGTGCCTAATCAGTTCAGGCATACGACAGCGAGGATCCAAGCTCACCGAATCCGACAGAGCAATGCGCAGTCGACCTGTTAAGCTGGCGTTTAAGTTATTGACGGTAATACGAAAAGCGTCCAATGACTCCAACAAGGTCTCGGTCATTTGATAGATGATTTCCCCTTCTTCTGTCAGAGAAAAACCGCCACGGCCACGCTTACACAACGTCAGGTTGAGGCGAGACTCCAAATTGGAGATATGCAAACTGATGGTCGAACGCCCGATATTCAGCATGGTTTCAGCAGCTGAGAAGCCACCACAATCCACCACGGTCTTAAATACTTTTAGCTGTTTGATCTCATAATCGCCGACTTGGCCCAGCGAATAATTGTTTGCACTCATCACACCTCCTAACTGCAGCGTCAGATGTTTTGACCAGTATATCCGATACCAACCCTTACGACATGGCTATATTAAGCTAACTGAATCTATCCATTGTGCCTAAGTACATTGTTTGGTCAACGCCTAACTTTAGATTTAGACAATGGCGTTTCAATCGTTGCCAAGCTTCTCTAAGGTGGAGTGACTGACTTTGATGAATTCAATCACCCTTATTGATCGAGTCGGTGGCTCTTAAGAAGACCCTTTCATGCTTCTTAAATTGAGAATCTTCGTACTTACTTCTTAGCCCGCGCACCCGCTCGGGCTTTTTTTTACAAAGCGCTAAGCCTGTCGTTTAGCCCTACGCTCACAGCATTGCACTGATTTAGGAGTTATTGTGTCGATATCACTTTCTGTGCGACAAAAATTGATCGCTACCTTGGTTTTAGTTTGCTTAGGGTTTGCTGGCTTTGGCTTTTACGCCGTCATCAACTTCCAGCAAATGCAACAAGCTGGTTTAAAAGCTAACCGTATCGCGGACAGCTACGCCAATTTAAGCAATCTGGAAATTACATTGCTTAAATTTGAACGTCATGCGGCGAATCCATCGGTCTCAAGTCTGCCCAGTTTATATGAAGAACTGGATCGCTTAGCACAGCAAACAGCACTGCAAGAGGCTCAAGCTAATCCATATTTAGATGCTCAAGCAAAGCAAGGTATTACAGCACTGGGTAAAACTTTGCCGGAATACTTATCAAGCCTAAAACAAGCC
>Ga0066192_1000106_pt1 | contig 13466 bp, 5 predicted proteins | sample WorMetvacBELIZE1_FD_58707 | JGI IMG/M metagenome (GOLD analysis project Ga0066192, IMG submission 58707) | Marine gutless worms symbiont microbial communities from Max Planck institute for Marine Microbiology, Germany - Olavius vacuus BELIZE.1... | ecosystem: Host-associated > Annelida >... | reverse complement strand
TATATACGTTTGCTCTTGTTCTACTCCGTCATTTTCCAGTCCTGCAAATTCAGCTATCCCGGAATGTATTCTATTTTTATATTGCACTTTATGCTTTTAATTTGCTCTGTCGGTTTTATTGTATCTCTGTATCTATCTTGCTGCCACGATGATGATGATGATGATGATGATGATGATGATGATTGGCACTGTGGGTGGGATACCTTAGTAAGTAAAGCGTAAGTGTGGCGACGGATTGCCTGTCGGATTGTAGTTCATCCGCTGTGGACCATCAACAGGGAAGCGCTCGGAAGAAGCATCCGAAGTCCGCAGCGCGTCCAGTTTTGTAAACCAGAAAGTAATACCCACAACCTTTAGCTAAATATTTACCTGCATTATCCTGCTAATTAAGTCGTATGTCACTGTGTGGCGTGTTTTCATTGATGTTCAAAACTTAGCGTGGTATTAGTCGGGCCAGTTGCTGTTTATTTGTTTTGCTCTGTTCGTGTTCTCTTAACTTTTAACTGCCGGAAATAAAACTGACGATACACAGATTCGATACGAGACGATATGAATGTAAGTATTGAATATGCGAACAAAAGCTGACGAGTAGCCAGCTCAGTCTACCACATGACATCAAGATAGGAGCATCTGGAGAGCGCAGACAACCGTCAAGGCGAACCCGGCCCGGATCTAGAGACTGTATCCTGAGTCCGGATCCAGACTCCGGATTCCCAAAATTTAATCAGATCTTCCTTGTTCACAAATACATCTCTGGTATAATTTTTACGACGATCCCATCGGTAGTTTTTACGTGAAGTTGCTAACAAACAGATAGACAAATGCCGGATAAAACATAACCTCTTTTGATAGAGGTAATTAGTAGATGGATTAAACTAAAATGAAAAACGTTATCAAAAAAATCCGAAAAGCAGTCTGAAAGCGGTAAAGTCAGTCGGTTGACGATGATTAAGTGCACTATGTATGTATTGTACACTTGCACGATCCATCAACGTGGACAGCTGCAGTCGTCCCTGTCGTCATTATTCACCCAACTTTGCATTTCTGCACGACTCGTTAAAAGAAGTGAATCAGTCGGCGCCATCCATTATGACGAAATGTCACACTCGCCAGTAATGGCTCGCCGAGGTTTTCGTCGCTCGATGACGCTGTAGCATATGCTAAACGTCGGACGAGCAGAGCACGTGCGACCTATGGTGACTTTCCCACGACTCGCCGCGTGGCCACGCGGACATGCCTGAGGGCGGCGGCGGCGACGTCGGGGGACGCGGCGGTGACGGCGGTCGTTACACGCCGGGCGGGCCGGGGACAACAGCGGGGTATCTGCAGGGTCGGCCCCGAGCTAGGACAGCCAACCCAGGGCCAGAGGGGCGGGCGACGCAACGTAATGATGAACTGAATGCTCTGTCGGCCCGTGTTGTTGTGCACCGTCTTCGTGATCCAGCCCAACGCACCGGCTGTAATGTCATGCCACCGACGTTGCGCTACAAATCACGACGTCCCGCCCACAGCGATCAACAGATTCACTACTCCACGTAAATTGCGAAAATAACTTCTGTTTCCGTGTGCTTGATCAACGATCACAGACGGTGTCAAAACACGCGTTTTTGTTTGCAACTTGTACAGTTGCACTCATAAGGCGCAGATACGTTTATTAACTAATTTCAGCCATTGCCCCAAACCCAGCTGAACGTAACCTTCACCTCCATAACCTCGTCGTAACCTCCATACTGTCATCAGTTCTCCCACAGTGAAGTGTTATTAACATCTTCTCGCATGTTGATTAGCTGTTTTATATAGATTAATAAGCAGACGAAGTAAATACAGCTTTGATTCACCGCTAAACAAATGTATGGAAACGTCGACCACCAGAAATGGTGATCTGAATCAGTCCAAAAGTGGGGTTGCGAAGGCGCCAACGATTGTAGAATATGTTATTAACTTTTATATTGAAAAGCGACGACGAAATGATGTTTGTATGTACATGAAACTGTTCCTTTCGTGCTTAAACCCGCTCGTGGTAAGTAAGTATTCATAGCGCCTCAACTTGTGACTGAATGACGTCATCCTACACAATTCTGTCGACATGTTTTACGATTTTCAAAATAAAAAAAAACGTCGCCGCAAGAATTCGCTCACTGTGTTTCAAACTTGAAAGTTTCACACAGATAGAGTGAGTTGCTGAAAAACTGCATCTGAAAAATCCTCGAGTATCCATCTTTTGCTGGACATTAAACACCCCCTTGGGGTCATGGGGTGTCGTGACACCGTGACATACGGGGATCTCCGCCTCTGCCAATCAGTGAAACACAGTTCAGTTGCCAGAAAACGGATCTGTTCGGTTGAATGTCACCGGCACATGCGAGGCAATAACGTGCATGTTGAAACAATAAAGAACCGTCAGAAGCAGGTGCCCGTTGACCATATTCACCTCACCGTCATGTGACATACACCGCACTGCTGTGTCAACGTTATTTAGTCTGCATGGCCGTATATACATCGAATTATTCCCGCAGCGACATTTAATGAATTCTGATAGATTAATGGCAAAGCGCAGTGGAACTTAAGATCAATCGAAACGATGCCATTATACTGCATTCTTACGGCGTCGATCAAACGACCGTCGCGACACGGGCACGAGGACTCCGCGGTCTCACACGGTAGCTTATTGCCACTTGTGGACCCGCATAATGGTCAGACGGTAGCGCTGTCAAAGACACATACCCGCAGCACGTCGTTGTCGTAAATGTTGCTAACGTTTAATTTTACCGCCGCCTTTCGTTCGAATAGTCCTGCGTCTCTGCATCTCGTCGACGTCCTTTGATGGACCACTGCAACTGCACGTTAGGCACTCGAACGGGCTCGTGTTAGATTTCAAACGCGTCCACTTGTAGTATGGCCTATCAATTATTGCTTAGAGGAAACAGGTTTCGTTGGCATGAATTATCATAACATGATCGTGATTATGTGACGCCATGACCGCTTGATTTTAGCTTTCCAAATGATGCCAGCAATGTAGTTATTTAGTACTCATTCGAATTCCGCATGAACATAGGTCTACGAGTTTCATATGAGCTAATAGACCACAATCATCCATTCGTCCATATGGTGTATTCTGTTAATAATACTGATAATAATGATTATGATATTTTTAGCCTAAAAGTAATAATAATAAACGAAAAATTTGATTTAGTAAGGACACGGTACAGCGATGAGTCTGCTATTCAGTTGGTTAAATGGTTTAATGACTACCGCTAGGCTATGCTCCATCTTCCTCTGTCTTCAGTCAGTCTCTGTTCAACTTCAGTTCTTCATATAGTTTTCACTATACTTCACCTACGGGTCACGTAGCAGTTGTATTCTCTTTACCGCGGAAACTGAATGCAGGGAGGTCTAGTCGCAAGAACGATGTCTGTCCGTCCGTCTGTCTATCCGTCTGTCTAACGCATGAATTGTGACAAAACGGAAGAAAAAATCTATAAAGATTTTTACACCCTACAAAAGATCATTTAGCCTAGTTTTCTCAAAAAAGAATGGTTGGTGGACGGTGACCGCTTCTACCTGAAATGTTGGGTTAACCGACCGCGTTGGAGCGAAATCGCCGATTTTCAGTCAATTTTCTCTCGTAGCGCCTCAGCCGTAACACCTAGCAAAAAAGTTCAAATAACACTAATCAGAGTCCATTATGCGCTTTCCAATGAGCCCAAGATGAACATCGTACGTTGTCCCTAAATCTCACAATAGCTGATGACTAAAAAACGCCAAGTGTGCAAAATTTGAATAATAAGCAGCGATAACTCCGAAACGGTACGACATAGGATGTCAGTTACTGACATTAGTTCACTAATAGGAAGTCGCATATGGGCTTTCGATTGTTACCGACGACCTCGATGACCTTGAATGACCTTGAACGGCGTTATAGCCCTTATTTTGCGTTCTTTTCACTAAATTCGATAGCTTTGCATGCCGATTATGTCACAGTGGTTGAAGACAGACCTATAATGTCTGCAAAATATCGTCTTCCAGTCCAATTTTTCCACTTTTGGTCAAAACTGACGCACCATGCAGCGCGGTCTCTCTGCAATAGGTAATCTACTTGTTCTTTTCGAGTTTGCCTCCCGCCATACCTACAGAACCGTTCCACAAGAGGTCCTCGTGCTTCCGCAAAAAAACAGTCAGTCCGTTTGTTGTAGTGGAGCTCTCCTCTTCCTATACCGTATCATGAACGTTATCATTGGGACTTGGTATGACCATTAGGTCTTACAACATTTTCCATGTCTACATATCAACGCCTTCGATCTTATTCGCAGATCAATATATAAGCTACAATATCGTTCAGTAGGCTAAAGTCTGCGTGGAAATTTTACGGAAACCAAAGACATTACGAAGATTCAGATGACCTCATAAAGAATATTTGATTATTTGTTACTTGTGCTGCAAAGTTGCGTCATGTCAGCTTTTTAATAAACGAAGATTCTGTTCTATTCTATCAGTTAACGCGAGGTTGTCATCTATTAAGCAAGCAAAGCACATGTATCTAGAGGATTAGCAAGTTGTCAGTCGCTTACGTCAAATTTCAAGTAAGCAAGTTTCAAGTATTTTAGGTCTTGAATCAATATGCTCAAGTTGCAGCCAAGCAGCAAGTCCTCAAAATAGTGACTCTAACTGGCATTCGTATCAGACTCGAAGTCTTTCTCTGACATTTTAAGTCTGCGGTACCCGATTGAAACTCCCTTTGATAGTGGGTGGTCCAATAAACGGAGATCAAGTCAGGTCAGCTAGGCGTCCCGCAGCGTACAGAAGCGTGCTTCAGCGACACTGCCAGTCTGCAGCTGGTCGGTCCGATTGACCGCTGCAATAGCCACAGTCGCTCCCTTTCTTTCTCTCTCTCGTCTGTGGCTCACACGTGATTCGCATCCACTTTACAGTCTCGAGATTTTTATCGCCGCCAGTTAACGGCCGCCGCGTCAGTTCAAATTAGACTCGGCGCGGCCGCCGACCGAGTTTGAAGAAGCTCGTCGAGATGTCGACGCTGCAGTAGTAAGTATTTCATTATCCTACTGCTCCCACGCCACTGCCGCCGCGGGCCACATGGGCGTCATGAGGCAGCTCAGACATGAAAATGGGTCCACTTCTGTAACCCAACTATCCAGCCCAACCCACCTTAACCCTAACTAAGTAAATAACGCCCGTAATTTAGGAACAAATTCGTGTGCTAACTTGCTAAGTAACACCTAAAGTAAAATATCAACAAACCTCTCAACCCAACTCGACCGATGAATTGACCAAACCTGAGTCAACTCATGGGTCGGGTTGGGTTGGATTGCCCAACCCATGGCCATGTCTGTTCAAGTCCTGTCCCACTGTTTCCAGCCATCAGCTAATAATATCACAGCGTTAATCAGTCCGCCAAAATGCAACGTTACGTTTGAAAAATTTTCTGGGGACAGTGTCCCACCCACAGCTCACACTGGGAAGAAACTCTGGCACTCCTCTTCGAACGATAGTCCGTCCCAAACTCATGCCTTCGCCTCTGTATGTCTCAATGCTGGCTTTGGCGCCTGCGGCCGGCCTCCGTTATAAAAAAAATTCCTAGATCCGCCCACGTACGGCAGCGCTCGCGCGTCGCGTGTATATAGTCAGGCTGAGGCACGCTACAGTCGCTACTTACTGCAACAATGTCGCACTGTGTCGACTGCCATAAAAGTCATTATCGGAGGCGTCGTCTCGATTACGCTGTGTATACATTATGAACACAACGTAGGCCTAGTACCTTACCTTTGTGTGATCACATGTCTTTTGCCCCTTCAGTCTTTCATCCAGACTTAATTGACTTGGCTCTTTGACAAATCCTTCCCACCATATACTTTTCCTCACCTGCGGGACTGATTCCTCGAACTATCTGACCATTTAATGTTTTATTTCTGGCAGCAAAATTATTCTGCTCAACGGCTGGATATGTTTACATGATGTGTTAGACTGGCTTCCAGACATTTCGTATCCTAACCTTATCGTATACCCAGGCGTTTCGTACCCTAAGGCGCCTCTGCTGACAATAACCATGACCCCAACCCTAACTCGATCTAACCCCTAACTCTACCATTAACACTTAATACTAACATTCTAACCATAACCATAACCCCAGATACCTAACCCAACCCTAACCCTGTTAAGAAACGCCGGGTACGAAACGCCAAGTTACGAAAAGGTTAGGGAACGAAACGTCTGGCACCTGCTATAAACTAAGCTGACTCCTATATAGTTAGTTTTCGAGCAGGCGTTAAATCTCCGCATATCGTATCGTATCGTATATCATTCATAACTAGCCTTCTATGCTGTATAAGTTCCAGCAATCCAGCTTATAACAGTCTAAGGTTACAGGTTATAGGACCAGTTTATTGATCTTGCTGAGTCTTTTTGTCTTTTGACAAAGTGCTTTGCGGAAATTCCTTAGAAATTTTCTTCACACTCCGTCCCATGTCATTACGAAACAGTTCAATAATCGCACTTTTTGGAATTCATGCGATATGCATGTTGATAATAATTCTGTCGACGCCACGTTATGTTTATTATTACTGTGGGCCAAACGCATGCAGAAGTTTGAAGTTAAGTTTGCTTTGTATTTTTCTAGTTAATGAAATAGTATATCTGCCATGGCATGCAGTCTAGTTGCCTCCACCTAGGTATTTGTATGTTCGTATTTGTATATTTGTATATTTGTATGTGTAGTGTATATCTGTGCATGTGTCTGTATTTTCTTTCGCTACCAGTTTGGTGAAATAAAATGAATATATTACCAGTTTGCATGGTAGCGTCCGTTATTCGCTCACAAAATATATGACCATCACTTGGCCGGATCGTAATAAATCAACAGTGTTATTTTACGCAGAAATGCCGGCTGTTTACTATATCAACAATGGATAAATTATTATACCACGCACCGACTGAGTGAGATTTATCTATTGGGAGGTATTTTTTTTTAAATTTTGGCCCGCCATGTATATAAATAAATTATTTGTCGCCATAAAAGAGTCGGTATCGATTCGAAGCTGCTCCGACGGTGTCGTAAATCGCTTGTGCGTCTCTATATAAGTGTCCGAATGTTATTTCCCACGGCAATGATCTGGCAACTTTAATTGTTATCTAGCTTGAAAGTGTTTCTGTCAGTGTGCGTAACGCTCTGCGGGTTTTCGTTCACAAAGGACCACACACGAAGGCGGCAAGATGTCAGCGGGATATACGGTGACGTCGGCACTCGGCAGCACGACGATGTGGCCGACGAACTACGGGACTGGTACTCTTGTCTGGCAAATGAACAATCGCCAACTGTAAAACTTCATTACGTCACAGCGCACCCCGACTTCAACAGCCCACACACGACGCGGTTAACTGTTAATTGCTGTCGTGACGCCAACCGCAGACCGCCGTTTATCAAGTTTCAATACCAAATCATGTAGCCGGCAAGCGCAATTATCGCGTCATCTCATTCAGACGCCAGAGATATCGACGGCCGGATCGCTTGTGTAGCTGTTAACAGTTAGAAGACCAGTAGCGAGTAGCCGGGCAGAGTTAGTTGTAATGAGCAAATTCGGCAGACAATAGGTCTTTCTGGAGACGAGTCTGTCCAGGCAACCAGTGACACCGGTTCTGACAAGCAAACCTTCAATCAATAGCCAAGAGAAAAGACAAACAGTTAAACCTAAACTAACAGCCTCTAAGAACTGCTCACGTAAAGTAAGTAAAGTAAAAGTAAACAGATGAATTTATATAGCGGTTTATTATAAGCCATTTATCTCTAAAGCGCTCAGATATGGCCCGTGTGTATAACAAACCTTCACTCTTATTCTAGCGATCTAGCGACATTGAATCGTTTCTGAACCGGCACTGTCTGTTGGCGGGAAGCCACTTTAGCCAAGTGAACTTGTAAGAGTGGAGAAATGTTTGTAGTTTAAACTTCCATCTTGGTTTCCTAATCACATTATTCAAGTGCTATAGTTGGCTTGTTGCCTAATCGCATTTTAACACTCATAAAAACTACTTATTTTCATTCAATTCTTGTTGTTCGAAGTTTTATTAGCTGTGGATAGTGTCCATAAACGAGAATAGTAACTACTTCTCCGAATGGAATATAAGCTTATACAGTAGTAACCTGTTCCTGTTTCTTATGTATTTTAGTAGGCGCAGAGCATCATGTTTCCGGGTTGTCGTCCGTCCGTCCGTTGTCAGTTAACATTTTTTTCTGCGTGGCGCGATACCTCTTCACTCAGTGGAGGGATTTGAACCCAACTTGACACAAATATTCATCACGCGTGTGGGCATTGCTGAAAAGGTTTTCAAGGTCATGGGGTTAAAGGTCAATGTTATAGAGTGACGGCTATGAAAATTTTGTGAACCGCATAGCTCCTGAACCGCTGACGATATTCGAACGAAAATTTACCCAAATAATTACTATAGTCGGGAGATGAACTGAGTAGGTTTTGAAGGTGATGGGTTCAAAAGTCAACGTCACAGAAACGTTCGCTGGCGGAGGCATAAAGATCAACGGTTCGACGTCAAAAACCATCTTGTTACAATTTAGTTCAAGCTCTACTAGCTAATAGTGTTTCTTCCATTTGCGATCGATTTCTCCAAGCTGTTGACTGGTTAGTCTTTAATATTTTTTTCACAATAGTAATCTGAAATTTGTAGTTGCAGAGATGTCACGTCGCAGGCGAATCTGTCCCGAGGATACTATATATCGGCAACCTGCACTGCAGGGCTTTCCTGTTGTAAAATATTCTGTAGTACCGCGGCAGCACTTTAACGACGAGCATTTTTACGACTCCAGATACTACATACTCACAATCACCAATGTTGCTGTTCAGGTTTATAATTATGCGTTACAAGGCACAGCTCGATTTGTGAATTGTTGAATATTTCGCTACCAGTCTGGTGAAATAAAGTGAATATATAGGTCTTTTTTCTGTGTACTTATTCCTTGTCCCCTTCCCTCCCCTCATCTACTCTCACCGGCCGGGTCACCCCTGTCTCTCTCTCCCTCCCTTCCTTAAATTGCTTCCTCTATCCCGCTGTGGGGTCTCGCAATGGGTCCGAGCGGAGCCTCGTTGCCAAACATGTTGCATTATCTGTCAAAATCTACAGTGCACACTACTGCACTTTAAATTCACAAGAATGTCATGTTATAACTTGATAATTTTAGCGACGTACTGCCTCTAAAGTCTAGCAGAGTCGTTCACATCGCCAGGCGGGACCAGATCACTACACTGGCAACATTTCTGAGGGACCTTCCACTCCATTTTCTGGTTACATTACGTCCTCAGCTGCAGACCCGTACATCGTGGCTTGTTAATTCTAACTGGCAGCAAAGGCACATGTGTTTATCGGCTCGAATCAAGTCAGTGACGACTGGAGTTTATATCTACAAAAATATGCCACCCACGGCGACGAGATCGACCTAACAGTCGTTATCAGTCGACCGACTGAACTTCCTATAATCAGTACAGGCGACAGCCTCACCGCCCGGCGACTCGCAGATGTAAACAGAACACAGACCCACCTAACCCCGGAACGCGACGGTAAATACGCGGCACTCTCTCACGCCCGACCAGGCCGCACCCAGCCATCACACGACCCCGCACGACAGCCCTGGTGGTCTTGTGCCAACGTCCGGTATCCGTTCGCTTGTTAGCTCGTGGCTATTTGCATTGCAGCTTCATGTGAAACGCCGCCATAAAGTTTTCACGCCCGACATGTCCAAAGTTCACAACCGTTCCAGTCTACTCAGGGCCTTTGTATACTTGCTCGAATATTAAGTCGTACATAAGTATTGCACTGATCTATTTGGTTTAGGGTCCGTCGGAACTCTGAACTAAACCCTAACCGTAACCATACGCATGCCCTTTGTCTAATTAATCTTACTTGATATCTATCGAATTTTTCTACAAATAGATTTTTTATGAAGTTACGGGTGATAGAAATAGTACAGACTACAGACTTGTCAGTCATACTTTTTTTGCAATCGTACACTTTTAAAGCCACTTACTGCCATGTATTCCCGAAATATGTCGTACCAGTTATATGTGTAAATTAAAATTCAGTTAAGTTTGTGCTACGTATTTCTTTTTCTTTGCATCTGCCACTGTATAGTGAATGAAGATTTTTATAAACAAAGCTAAGCTTGTAAGAGTGGAAGATGGGTAGAAAATATCAAAACGAAACTTATGACTAGTTTCGTTCTGTTATGATTCGTTCTAACTGGGACTTTTTCTGACGCCGATTTTCCAACGAGTGATCCGCTAACGCGTGTCGTATGCATGTGTAACTGCAAAACTACATTAGTATTTTGTGGACTGTTAATATGTCAATACTTTGACATCAGTACATCAATCTGTCAGATATCTACAAAGTTCACGGATTACGCCAACAATATAGGCACAACAATAATTCGAAAGCACAGCAGAAGTTCGCAATACAGTTTATAAGCACCACGTGGCAAGTATACAAAGTCAGTCAAGTTCAGATATTAAAGCACAAGTCACGGGATATCGAGTCCATCACCACGGCCGCCAGACTTCTGTCGACATGCTGACGTCCGGAGTGTGTGTCAGCTGCTGCAGCTGAGAAGGACCACGGCCGATCATCGTCAACGTCGTGCTTGGTGGCTCTCTGGTTCTGGTCGTTAATTCCAGCGGCGACGGTAGCGCTGCCGCTACTGCCGTGAGTTCGTCGGCCTGTGCCGGGCTGCTGGCCCCGCTGTAGACGCCGCTGTCGCAGCGATGCCTCCACGGCGTCGCACCTGCTAAGTCGACCGCCAGCTCAACCGACGGCGGGCTCGTCGTCCGAATGTCTGCTATCCGTGAATCCGATGCCGGTACGTCATGTCGACCACACGAGCCGATGGCGTTCGGCGAAGGCAAGCGGTAAGCGGCGACGATCGGAGCAGCTGCCCTCAGTCGTAGGCAGTCGTCGAGGTGTCCCATCAGGGCTGCACGCACGTCGTCGCCAAGCCGACCGGCAGCGGTCTCGCCGTCATCAGCGGCCAAGTAGCTGGCCACCTCGCGCACGCACTCGTTGTAACCCATCAGATAACGCAGTGCCGCCGCTCCACCGGTAGCTTCGTCGGAGACCGTCGACGCAGCGGGGGGCACGTCAGCGGCGTGACAACCGCCTCGACCGGCGGCGACGAACGAACGTCGGGCGCTGTGGACAAACTTGAGGTGCGCGACCGTCATCTCGAGGATGTCGGCCTTCTCCATCTTCGAATAGCGTGACTCCTGCAACAAGAACACATACATACATATTACTGAGAGTCATTCTCTTCGACCGTCAAGTTCCAACAATCGTCACTCACAAAGAACTACACGTTACCATTAGCAATACGAAACTCCATTACTTATTTTTACTTATTTATTTAAACTGTTCACAGTTGCATACAACTAGCAAAGCATTGGCAGTTTTGTCCAGTTTTACACAGCGCTAGCATCACAGCCTAAGGTATCAAGGCAAAGCACTGTCAGATACCTAGAATAAGTAAAAAAATGAAAACAAAACAAAACAAAAACACATCACTTCTACTAAAAGTACATATTATCAGACAAATCAGATCTTATCGGGCGGAAAATCTATACTATAGACTTGTGGTTCAATATTCACGAACTTATAGACCACTGCTTTTCGCGCTGTTTAATTTTTAGGTTTTGCTTATGTATTTCAGCTACACGACGCTGTATTTTCGTCGCAATGCAGCATGTTTCAGAATGTACTGTGCAGTTCTACAACATATTTGACACTGCAGTATCAAGAGAGGTTAGCAGTTTCTTACGTCTTTGTTGGTGGCTTCCAAAACCAACGCCTTCAACTGACCGAGGCATTCGTTGATGCGTTCGCGACGCCGTCTTTCGATCAGCGGTTTCTTTATCTGCAATTGTAAATATACCATTATATAATTTAAGTCTTACATATTAATTATCGTTAACAATAAGTGATATTTGAGCTCCCTCGCCAGTTGTGGTCGGTGATGAACCTTAATATTTTCACGACAAGCCATATTACAGTATTACAGCGTAACTGTGTGACTATTTTATTATGTAACTACCTGTTTAATACACGTTGCACACAACCACAGTAAAACATGCGACATGAAGGTCCCACAATTTTCCTTCGGAGCTATGCAATAACGTTATATCGGCGTTAAAATGGTATTTAAGCTAAAACAACTGAACATGATACATATTCGCACAAGTTACCGGGAAAACCAATGTGCATAACTAAACCACGTTTTTCTTCCAGTTTTTTTCAAAATAAATAATCAGAATGTCGACCCGTAAACAAGACAAACCAACCTTTCTTAGCTGGGCATTAGACGACGACGAAGATACGGAAGCTGAACAAGAGAACATCTTGTGCGCCGAGGACACCGGCTCCAAACTGACATCGTTGATCGACATTTCTGTTTAGATGACAACAATATATGTATACTGTAGTCCACGTTTACAATAATAATACACGGCACAGTTGTATACTGACAGGCTCTTCGATAGTCAAGATTCAAACACTCTATCCGATTTGAGCTAACCAACCACCTGACTGCGATTAAACTCCAGCAGAGCGTTATATACAGGCGGTTGGCTCGCGCGACCCGGCTGCCGGTTGGCCAGCCATCAGCGATATGCTGGTCCCCCACGCCACGACGCGGCCGCGGAACGCCAAGCACGCGCCCGCCCGCGACCACCGTCGCGCGAGCGATCACGTCGCTTGATTCCCACGTGTCGGTGGCAGGCGCCGCCGGGCCGGCCGGTGCACCGGCACGTTCAGGCGCGTGGGAAAAACCCGCCCACCAGCGTCGTGGCGGCCCGAGCGCGACAAGTGTTGTTATTCGGGCGGCTGAGAAAAGGCGCTCGTGCTCGACAGGCGACGACGACGTTTCAAACGCGATCCAGTGGCGCGAGTTGTGCCAGCTAACGTACGCCGTAATCTGCGACACCGCGACTTTTAGCCGCCGGCAACGCGTTTATTTATAATCACATCGTACACGAAGTGCAAGTATAACAGCATCATAGGCTTCGGACAGCTGTGAACTTGTGTTCTTTTTAAATTCTCAACATTTGCAAAAATGGCGATGTAGAATTCGAGCTCACTGTGCTGTAACTGCTATTTGCTAGTCATCGGAAGATGCAGTCTCATGCCGATATAAAACTCTTAGAATCTGTTGCTCAGAAGTACAGTAAAAGCAATAGAAGTTCATTTGCCTGTGTGTTTAATTGTATTAAAGTAAATAAGGACCAGGAAGTTCAACTGTCCAAGTTGGCGTGAAAAAGCAAATGCATACATACATTGAGTTTCTAAGAAGCCGGACCCCTGATAGAACCCAGGGGCCAGGTCGAGATACCTGGGATGGTCGGTACGCTAAGCATAGGCGTAGCCAGGATTTTGTCTGCGGGGGTGCACTTTTTTGCCAAAAAAGTTGA
>Ga0066192_1000105_pt1 | contig 13467 bp, 8 predicted proteins | sample WorMetvacBELIZE1_FD_58707 | JGI IMG/M metagenome (GOLD analysis project Ga0066192, IMG submission 58707) | Marine gutless worms symbiont microbial communities from Max Planck institute for Marine Microbiology, Germany - Olavius vacuus BELIZE.1... | ecosystem: Host-associated > Annelida >... | reverse complement strand
TAGGCGTAGCCAGGATTTTGTCTGGGGGTGCACTTTTTTCTCAAAAAAAGTTGACGACCTGTTTTAGTATCGTCGCCCTCAGATGAAAAAAAATGTACAACTACTAAATAGGCCTAAACCTCCAAATCTCCCCGCGCAGCAAAAATGTCCTAAAATTGCCTCTTTCTCTGCCTGGGGTGCACTTGGTGTGCTGCAGGTACACTAACAAATTTTTCCTGTAAATTATGCCTAAATTTTTTTCACCGCCCTGGGGTGCAGGTGCACCCAATGCACACTCTGGCTACGCCTATAACTTATAACTTCAGCAACTTGACTTAAGATTTATCACAGTGACTTTTTCAGTAAAAAGCACCACCATCATTTCGTCATAGATGTGAGATATAGGGATGAAATTTGCAACGTTTGCACCAGAAAGGTGATAATTAAGGCTGCAAAGAGGATATTTAATCCTGATAAGATTTGTTGCAGTTATTATGATTTCTATTTTGGCGTCACTTTTTGGGAACACACTGTATATAGGGCCATATAATAGTAAATAACCGTTTATTTAATGCATATGAAATTGTTGTTCCCCAATAATATTATTTGCCAAACGAGCGATAAGTACTAATTTTCATGGCTCAGTTCGAATATTTTACTACTGGTCCACTTTCTTTCAGTGGCAAATCCAGACAATAGCAAATGATTACTTACTCGTGTGCATGTGTGATATGGATCTTCCCGAGTTAATTCAATCGTTTAACTAAATGCCACATGGCTTATCAGTACGTCATCTAACGTACCTCTACGCCCTAATTATTTTTAACTAACCACAAATTACGATTCACAGCAGCACATAAATGCAACAGTAGGCCTCCAACTGTTAGTGTGGGCGATAATATCATGCCTACTATTATACGCGATCTGTGCATACACAACACGTGTAGGCGTACACGTTATGATACTTTGTATACTATAGAGCGTCGTGGAGTGCGAAGACGAAGCGAAATCTAGGTCAATTCTGGCCCCAACGTACATCGTGCAGATCTGCCAGCAAGTATTTTGCAACAGGCGTCACGTGAATGTTTGCTATGTCTATTAACGACCTTAGAGCAGATCAGGGGCCAGGTCTTATGTTCACATGCAGAAGGTCAAAGACCATCAAAGCTACAGTAGCCAGTGACAGCACAGGTTTACTCAACAGAGAGTCAACGCATCACAACACGCCTTTATTTTATTACCAAAGCTAAACGCCGCTGTCCATACCGGACAGTCTCATAGTACGGTACATACGTCAACGAGTACGATCAACAGTGGAACGTAGGCATAACAAAATATGATGCATTGCCGCTCCGAAATGATCTTCTGTGAAACACGAGTGCTAATACTTGTAGATCATTCAACTGGCATACACGATTAGAATAAGCTCGTGACAGTAACAAATTTCAGTTGGCGCAATTCGACACTTAGATGTTTCGACGAGTTTTTTAAAGTTCAGCAACAGACGAACAATCGTACACCAATTCAAGTAATGACGGGAGTTAAGCTCTCACAGTAATTATTAAGCAGTGAAAACTTAGTGTCAACAGCAAGCACGATCGTGGCAGACCAACATCATGCATAATGTTTTAACAACTACTCAAAGTTACGGACGTCGCACAACATATTCAGTACAATTACAGCCACTAGCACAATATTTTCCTTTATTTTTCTACTAACACAATGCTCAAACGACACTGGAATAAAGTTCACTGCTATATAAAACACTACACAAAAGTTTTTTTGTCATTTCTTTTCTGTCTGTGGTTCACTTTCACGATAACCAGACCAAACAACAGGTGCACAAACAATACACCACTACGCAATTCCAAATCACTTAGTAACAGTGACACATCATAGGCTATATAATGTACATTACTGAGTCGGCCAAAACAAAACACATTCATTCAACACACTTTTTTGATATTATTGCAAACAGCTGATCATTTTGTGCAAACAACGTTTTATCTGGGTTTGACAGTTTCAAAGGCAACAGACTTCACTAACTGTACCAATAAACAGCAGTAACTTACAGGACTCAGTTTCATAACAAAATACAGAACTGGACACCTAACAGTCTTTCTGCTAAGTTACAATTACACATAATTATGTATTCCTTTAATCGCTCAGTAAAGGCTCTTTAGTAATTTTGGCTGAAAATTAATAACTTGTTCTGACGGTACAGTATTTGGCCCAACTTGTCTCACATTTGTCTGCAGTATAGTAAACGTTGACCAATATGCTAGCGTTGTAAATATATATGACATCACATCAATGATGCTGCAGTGAATACTGATCTGATATAGACTTTGTACGGAGCACGGAGAACAATGCCAGCCAGCAAGTGGTCGTGTCGAGATCAGATAGGGCACAGAGACAACTGGCAGCGAAAACAAGGCCAGCAATGGCACGATGGCAGGTGTTTTAAACAAATCGATAATAAACATTCCACACCAGCTGCTCTGCTAACAAGTCGACAAATACATGCACAAAACACTCGTTAAAAAACACCCAACACTAGCTGCCTGCAAGTAAAGTCGAAAGTCCGCAGCACATCAGCCGATACTTAGAAAACATCCGGCTCATCGGCAGGCTTTATTTTTTTTACAGTACAAGCTCTGGTTTTAATTTTACCTACAGCAATGCAGTGCGAACAGTACGATTTCAGAACGATAGAAATGTAATACGGCACGAGTCGTGTCAGACTGTGAAAGTTTATCCATCACATTTAATTACAAACAAGCTGCTCATGTATCCCAGTGTTACTGTAGCATGCAGTGTGAAGCACATTAGATCAGCACATTCAAGCCCACAAATAGCCTTCGTGTAGCAAACAATTCCAGTGATCAACCTGCAGTAACTTCATTCAATGTCACTCAGCCTGATTATAATAATATATGCAGAGAGTAAGCACCTAACACAACTGTAGTACATTATGCAAATCGTCATTATCATACGTTTACACAGCTACATCCTGTATACTTGTACTGTCTACAGGGTGACCCCAAAAAATTGGCACCATTTTTGTATGCCTCAACTTTACCAAATATTAATCAAAATTTTACTTACTTATTCTTCTGACTGTGCCTAGTGACATCATCACTGATGTCGTTGTCATCTGGTCAATGTTTTTCAAAAGTTTTGTTTGTTTATAAAAAAATTTGTGACTATGAGAGTGGGACGCTTAACTTCTGACGTTAGTCTTGTTTTCAATTGTTGCTTATAAGACACTTGACATTTCACAAGGTAGTGTAGCAACACACTTAAGGTGTGGTGGAATCTTTAGTAATAGTATTATTACAAATTTTCGCCTGATTCTAAGAATGAAATAATTTTGAAAATCGGTTAACATTTGGAAAAGTTAAGGCGTACAAAAAATTGTGCCAATTTTTTGGGACACCCTGTATGGCATGTAACAATGATAATATGATCATCGTTACAGATGACAGAATAACATGTACCAATCACTGGCATGCATGTATATCATAACGTCGACAGTCCGTCCATCATAATCACGGTCAACAAATACGACATGCATACATTTGGTGGCAACGTTTGCAGTTTATTAATATTACGGACAATTTACTGCAGTCTTTGAGTACAAGTATTACACACAAAAGTCGCAAACAGCACAACGAGACAGGTCAGCGGAATACACATCACTATACAATGCAGTATTTTATACAGATACTGAGTACACTGTAGCTTACACACGAGACATACTAGCCCTCCGAGGTTTGGTCTTCTGCAACTTGACAACAAGTTACGTTAGAGCTGTGATTCCGTTAGCTATAACCAGCAACAGCGACCATCCTGTACACAGGCGTATTTAGAGGAGGGCCATGACCCCCAACGGCTATACACTTATCCCCGAGACAGATGTTACAGTGGCGATTTACAACTGCGTATTGTGTTACTGGTATGTTTTAGTGACGAACACATCTAAGACGGATGATGATGACTAAAAATATCATCAAAATATTCAGCAAGGTGCTACCTTTGACCCAGCGTCAAGTTTGCCCCTCCAATGCTGCATATGTCCCTGATCGTGTAGAAAATACCACTCCAGCAATGTAAAGAGACAAATTTCCAAGATGACACTATTTTCCGTTATTTTTCTACTAACACAATGCTTAAACAACACTGGAATAAAGCAGGTTATGTCGGGGACGGGTTTTTATGGGTCAAATAACCCAACTAACAGTATCAAAGAAATAAAAGAAGATAGGGTCCCAAGGATTAGGCTTCAATCAAACCAGGTCCACCCACCATGTTACAATAATATGACATGAAACTGGCTACGGAAATGTCCTCATGTGCGTGAATCATATTATACTGTCACTATTGTGGTCAAGTAACTCGGAATGAGCAAGGTTTAACGTCCCACCAAACACATTATAGGTTATAGCTGTAACTCTGAACTGATGCACATGAACTACAGGTGCAATATGATGTCAAACATACAAGTACCATCAAACAACGCCGATGATATGAAGGACAAACAAAAAATATCATTAACAAATCAGTGACCTTATACAGAAACTACCCTAAATTGGAAAAACCTAGCAACTCCTCTTGGAATAATTTAGGGAAAATCACTAAAAAAGAAACATAGAATTACTAAGTTCTTCTGTGTCGTTTTCTTTCACTTTAAGGCACTTTCCTGTATTCCTTAAATGTTATAAAATGGGAAAAATCTAGTAAGTCCAAATTTACATTAACTCAATTTTTCACTATTTAGGCACGTACTAGGTTTTTCTTAGCACAGTAACATTCTCTGTGCATCTGGGCCGGGAAAGCAGTCGTTCTAACTACAGCAGCAATTCGCACATCTGAAGGAAAGATGGCATACTGCAAACTGACGAAACATTGGAAATGCCGCATATGTCCACAAGTGACCTTCAAGATTGAGACGATATTGAGAATGTGTCGAAAGATTAAATTCTTTGTACAATCTGTACAATGTACAAGACGGTGTCATCAAAATCCCGTCATTCAGATCAGCATTATGTGCACAGTGATCCACACACGGTTCATAATATAGTACACAACTGTCAGCATGTTCACTGCTACTATGAACAGACTGGCTATGTCAACCGAAATAACACAGGAATTACTCAGAGGCAAACATCATACTGCGACCAATAGATATTAATAGTGTTACCAACAGCAGCTCATCCTGGCGAAAAATAAGACCGGTACACAATTAATACAACCAACGTATGACTGGAATACTTCAAGCTCTCACTCCGAGACGACTTCGAGTGACAAACTGAGGGCCATGCCACACAGCTGAACACAACGATGGCCAACAATTCTGGTTTTAGTGTGATGTTATTTTGTAAATGGACACTGTCGGCCCATGTGTGTGGGGCGCCAACACTGCCGGCTGACAATGCACACACTTTCTTTCATTATCATCGAACTGGCACATCACAAGTCTTTTAACTGTTTACTTTTTTATGTCGGCCATCAGTCCTTGTCTGCCACTAAAATGGCGACCGATATTATTGGCCAATGTGGCGTAGCCCTAACTGTGAACACGGAACCAATTCAGCTGCAAATCTATACAGCAAATGTCAAATACTTATAGGGACTGTTAACTGGAATTCTATGTTCTTCATCGCATCAATAGGTTCAAGGCAGGGCACACAAAAATACATGAACACATGAACAAGAAACAAAAATAACAGAGGAAAACTAGTGGAGACACGGCAATATACTGTCCAATAAACAAACGCAGTTTACAGCAATATGCATTAATTGACAAAGTTACAATCTGACGCTCTCTACAGTTACTTACTGTTCTGACTTTGAATTTTGTCTCGCAGAATGACTGGAGCAGTGCAACTAACTGCTAGCTAGTTAAATATAGCTAACTCAACATACTGACATTTAAAGTCAATAAATTAACTCCTACAGTATCAACCGACAAAGCTGCTGTCACTCTATGTAAGGTGCTCACTCTAATAAATATATTTTCTGATAATAAGAGCAAGCAAACTGCAGCAAACTGATATCCAACCCAATCTAAGCAGATCATAATGCGGCATACACATAAAATAAATGTCACCATTGTTCTACTTGATTCTTACAGCTGCTTGACATCCTTATATTACTTCAACCAATTCCCAGTTTCTTAAATAATTATCATATTATAGATATACTATACCTTACTGTTGAAAGCTGTCACAAATGTGCACAATATCATAGGTACATTATGCTTTTGGCACTTCAAGTAAATGACGTCACCGACGCTCACTGTACCACTGCCGCAGCAAGCTCAGTGCGCGAACTGTTACGGACCGTTAGTCATATAAGCAATACAGACAGACACATAACACAAAGTTTGTAGCATAGAGGGGCACGGTTGTGTTTATGAAACGAGAAGTGAAGTCAAGTAAAATGTGATAAACAAACTGCTGTGTCGTAGAGCAGTCCATCAGTGGCATTTGCCTTGCCATCAATGTGGCAGACACAAGCCAAGTCCAACGTCAATGAAACACTAAGACCGCAACTGCATCTGTGCAGCAGTGTGACTGCCGTGTCACAACCACATACAAAAATATGTGTGAAGGCGGATTAAGACTGCATGGGGCCTCTGGGTGTAATTCAAGCCCTTTCATCAGGGACCCACTATAAATCAACACCCTGGCCAGCTGAGGCCGTTGAAGAGGGCCTCAACTTGTCTGTCTAGGTTCTGTTAACTAATTTTGGAGCCCTTAACTTCATCCCCGTCAGCCTTCGCCTTAATGATTGATTGAGTAAGGCTTAACGTCCCACCAACACAATATAGGTCATAAGAAACGGGTTTTTACAGGTCAAATGACCCAACCAACAGTGTCAAAGCACTGAAGGAACGCCTTAATCCGCCAATGAAGTAAAGCAGCAAATGACACACAACTGCAGGAGTAACTGCATCACACACAGTTCTATTCTTTCGTAACTAGGGACCACAGTTTTCCGCAGAATTTCGAGCCAAGCCACAGAATTAAATGATTTGCAGCCAAAATGAATGGAGAATTTTTCTGCGGAAAACCGTGGTCCCTATTAATAACGTTGCACGCAACTGGAAGTTCACAAATTTCTGACACGCTAAATCACTACAAAAGCATCACATCGCTATGTAGTTGGTCGAGAACTTGTGAATGCAATCAGCAGCATCAGCAACACAGATACGGAGAATAATCACAGAGACGACATGGCACAGGTGTCACTCAACACCAATCACAGTTTCAACTGTCTGCTTACACAAAACTGATGTCAGCAGACGAGCAATGAATTATCTATGTACAGCTGTTATAATGGTATGACAAATTACTGCATCAATTCCAGGGGGGGTGGACCTATGGGCTGTTTAAACCCATTATGTTATTACCATACATTACATTATAGTTATTTAGAGTGGCTTCAGTACAAGACTGCTAAACCACTACTATACAAGGTGTACAGAACTGGAAACCGAAAACTGTTAGGAAGGAATGATCGGGGAAAAGAGAAGTTTTGACCATAGGCATATCCAGGATTTTCGCTGCAGGGAGCACTTTATTTGTACCTCAGAAGTTGATGACGTTTTATCTTTTTGTAGTCATAGTCCTCGATATACAGGCTACCCTCCTAAAGTGACCACTCGCCTTCCCCGCCCAATAAAAAGTTCTCCCAAATCTTACTTCTCGCTCTCCCAAGGGGGTGGTGGAGGTACATTAACAACTTACTCCTCTAAATTAAGGCCAAAAAATTTTTCAGTTCTCACCCAGCAGGTGCAAGTACACCACAGGGAATGCCTGTGGTTTTGAGGCGGTTCCGATAAACAGTGAGCGTTGAAGCAGAGTTGATGTTGGGCGGCAGACAGCTAATGCTGTACAACTGAACACTAATGCTGTAGATATGTGTCTCATCCAGTCATACCATGGCATCCGTTTTGCAACTCCATGAAATTCAAGTGATAAAATATCTACTCATTCAAATTTCTTACAGTTACATAACTTGTTCATTTTTTTAGAGGTGGAGGGGACTAAAAATAGGCAAAGTCATGATACTGACAAAAAGCCATAATTCTGACAATGAGCTCTTATCTTTCTCATTGGTTGCCAGAGAGTATGACATACAGTAGAACCCCATTTCTGAAATTTCAGATACACCCCGGAATCTCCGCCACACATGACAGTTAGTTGTATCATAACGGTTCATCAGTTTAATGCAGAGACCAGCCCAGCTTCATACAGGATTGTTAGTACCAGTGCAATCAATTTCCAGGATAAACTAATCTCTAAGTCAAGCAGGCTGTCAAACTGTTATATCCAACATTTAGTCCATGGGTGGGTAACCTTTCTGCTTGCGGGCTAAATGGAACTCTTACGTTCTCTAGTGGGCCGCATTCAACAGATAAAAGCAATTTATTAAATAATAGTCATTTTTTGCACACAAAAAAAACAAATACATTTGTACGACTGTCTTGACTGGAACGGTAAAAACTGTCCGCAAAATCTCAGGTAGTCTCATCTAGTACATTATTCTATCTATATATATAATAAAGAAATCCTCGTTCCAGAATGACTGGGACCGAACCACATGCGGCCCACGGTTTGCCGACCCCTGACATAGTTTGGCCGTGGTTTGATGCAGTGATTAGTCATATCAACACAGTATCATGCAAATGCATATCGGACATGTCATCACACCTAGCCAAACTGCAGACATTGTCAGTTGCACCGCCATCAATACAAATAAACAAGAGACCAAGACAAACATAGCCAAACAGTGCAGCAAAATCAGCAGTCACCGACCTACTAACAGAATGATTATATACACGTAGCGACACGTCACATACGCAGTGCATCGCGATCGCAATCTGTGACTATCAGAATGACACAGATACACTTGTACTTCACTTCACGAAACGTACACCTGAAATTAAGCATATACCTATCATGAACCAAGCTGTACTAGAAGCCTGTGTCTGCACTTCATTAGAGTACCAACATGGGTCATCACCACTGTCAACGCATCGACACCACATAATGAAATGAAACTCAACCCAACCTGAGAAATGTTGTTCAGATGGCAGAAGACTGAGATCACCGAAAGAGGCTCATAATCGGCCGCAACTGAGTTTGGCCACAGCAACGTAACTAGGCAAAAGTGAAGTCCGATAATCAAATAAAATATGCTAAACAAGAGTTATTCATAGTGATTCAGACTGGTTCAGCCTATACCAGTGACTTCAACAAGGTCAACCAATCTTGGTCGTCAATTATTTCAATACGGCAGTTTTTTCTAACAGTGTTAAGGTTAGGGTTAGTGTTAGCCTGCACAAACATGCACAGATAAACTTGCCCTGTGTTAGAGAAAATGGCCGTAGACTGAACTTGCTGAGGACCGAAGTGACCATACTCTATCAAATCCCTCTTTCATTTATAGCTTTTGCATTTCAGTGTTTTGCATTACAAATCACTGGCAGCGAACAACGGTGACAGTTTGCTTTTCAACCTCTTTGAGAACAAGATACAGCGACGCTCTACGCTAATTCATGAGATCAGAATTTTGCCACAGTCCCACCCAAACAATCACGCTAAATTATATTTTACAATGTATCATCTGACAAACCTATAAGAGGCCCTAAAATAAAATAATACATGCCATTCGAAAGTCATTTAACTAATTAACTTGTAATTACTAACAAAAAGATAGTTTTCAAAAAGTTAACGCAAAGACTGGAGACATATGGGTTTACACACGTGTGTGATTAATCCGAGTGCATATTTAAACTAAAATAATAATCTATCACACACCGAATAATAAATCTTTCCAAAAAAAATATTCCGGCAATTTGGCAAATCTGTGAATACTTGTTTCTTGTATACATGCCCAAAGACACGGCAAATAATGTACTGGTATACTAAATAATACAAAGCTATACATCAAGCACATCACCCATGTGTTCATAAGATAATCTTCATACGACATTCAAATCGTAACGACAGCCAATGACAAATCTCGTCAATGTCAAAGAAGCACACAAACTGAACACAGTACAGATACGACATATATCATATATATGCACATATAACGACAAAAAAATATCTTTTGTTATTTCATTTTTTTGTATCTTTTGATAGCGCAGATGACGAATGAACTTTTTGTACTTTTTTAACACTGGCAAACTGACATGCCAAAAAACACCTGAAAAACTACGTACGGTAAATGAAAATGCTGAACAACAAAAGACTGCTAAATAAAAGAACCTAAGACACACATCAACACCACCTGAAAATCAACGTTTTTGCCGAGACACTCTTTGCATTGCAATGTCATGAACAGGTTGGCCTGTCCTGGTGGCTCAGCAATAATGCCCTCAGTTGCACTGTGACTGGATTCTAATCCCAGATAAGTGGCTTTAAAACACTTGCATTTAAATCCTATACATGCTTGGCCTGTGCAAAATCAAGGACTGGCATAATGTGACAGGACAGGACCAGTTTGGTCCAAATTATGATCTGGTAGGCCATGGTGATATAAGAGCCAGCCTTGCCTGGAAGAGGACGTCCAGACATTTACTCAGATCAACTAGGCAATGCTCGGGGTTGGTGTTCACTTTTTAGGAATCCTAAAAATTGAACTCTCTTTTAACCACACAGACACACACGACCGGTACTTTTTAGCTTTAGGCAATGTGGTACTATACCTACCAAAGTGAACATCAGATAATTAACCAGTCACTATATCGCATCCCCAGGAATGACATATGTGTCACTGTATATCTAGAACGGTTAATACTATAATTGTGGTAAATCAGTTTGAAGTCTGGAGGCCACGGTGAATGTCAGGAAAATGTGCAATGTCATCTAAGAGAAAAAGACATAATAGTCACTGGGTCTCACATCATAGTCTGCGTATACCACTCACATCCACGTTCAAATCTCTGACAGCTTTGCTGCACATCCACATTATTTAATTACAGAGAACCTACTTAGTATTTAAGATGGTGCAGTTGTTCAATATCTTCTAAGCAGACTTCTTGCCCGAGGGATAAAAGTGTACTGGGCTCGACACAACTGCAATCAACTAATACCTAGCTTACATCATCTCCTACAAAAGGCCACACACGTGAACTGTGGACTACACTAATGACAAAAGCATACAGTAAAATATCACACAGTAACAAGCATATATGGACACTCGAGTTGGGCGCTAAGTGCTGTCATCACCAAAGAAACACTCGCGCGTTACAGCACAGGACTTGCGCTTGGTGCCAATATGCATGATGCTAGGATCGATGGACGTAACCGGGCAGTGGTGGCGGCGGCACGTTGAAATACACCGGGTACGGAAAATATGGAACGTAGTAGCCGACTGGAAGCGACGACATAGATGGATTGAAGCCGTATCCGTTGACAGGAGATGGCGACTCACAGGCTGGCGATGACATCACCATCACATCTGCCACGCGGTCTTCATCAGCATCCGTAGCACACTCAGAAGGCACACTTGACAGCTCTCCACAGTTCGACATCTCGTCGAGATCGGACAGGTCACACGACGGATCAGACTGAGACGAACAACAACTACTGGCAGTTGTTACAGGTCTGCCAAACGTCCACAGCGTCATCGGCCGCCGCTCGAACGCAACGAGGCGGTCGATCAGTGCAAGGGTTTCCTTGCGACGATGGCCGAGGCACACGGCACCGCGGCTGACAACGGTACGAAGAGTCGACAGCCACGGAATCCGCAGCAGGTGCCACGTGCCGGTAAAATGGTTTGCTAGGTAGTTCTCGAGCTGTGAACGTTGCCGCTCGGCGTCAGGAAAGTCGATGAAGAACCGCGAGCACATGTAGCGCTCCAGCGTTGACGCATCAACATCCTTCGACAAACGGTATCTGCGTGCCAGCAGACAGCAATACTTGAGCAGACCGCCACCTCGCACCTCCTCCGGATTATGTGTGGCAATCAGCCGTTTCCTGGTGTGCTGGACAGCTGCCTCGAAATCACCGTAGGCCGACTCGGCAACAACCGTTGGATAAAAGCTGTTGTCGGTGGTCGGCGGTGGCGGCGATACACTGAAGAACCGCAAAAATCCATCAATGATCACCTACAAACACCAACAAGGTCTATGAACTACAACTATTTAAAGATTTAAGAAATTTTAATATTAATCCGACAAAAATTAAGGATTAACTATTATTACTCTATTTTTAATTGAAACTAATGATTAATTTCAATTAAAAATCAAGCATTACAAATCCACCTTGATACACAATTAGTGAATGATTTTCATCCAGTTTAAACAAACTAAAATGCTCGCTGACGGTCTCTGAAGAGACGATCGTGGCTTGTTGACGATAAATACAGATAAACTGACGAGTCGTTCATCGTTTTCTTACTGATCTGACCTTAATCAATTATTAATTTCACGTTGTTAATTCTTAAAATTTCTTAACGATTAATCATGCAATCAAATCATGAAACAGAACGTTTTATATGAATATGAATCAAGACAAATTCAGTAAGCTACAACTTCCTGCAGCAAATTCCAAAATATAACAATGTATCGACTTTTGGACAGCTGTACTGGTACTGTAAAGGCACATGTGTGTTACTCAATATGAAGTTTCCAGTTACAAGAGATGAAATGTATAAAAATATTTATTTTACAAATAACAATAAGAATGTGCCAGAATACAACATTCTTCACCAAAAGCAAGTACTACTATACTAGTTCGTAATTCATGATTTATTATCATTCTTACAATATAAACTTTTTTACATGTTGATGTACTGCATGTCACAAAACTATAATTGTCGGTGAAATTTCATTATTTCATTGTGGTGTTTAATCTCAGAAAACTGGAGCGATGAAGCCAATGCACAACAGACAACAGAACTGCCGGAGCATATACGACACTGTGCAGTGTTGTTCACTAAAAACAAATGCAGTGAAAACTAAGCACACAATAAACAACTCAAAAGTCAAAACAACTTACATATACACACATATAAATACGCATAACATCATGAATGCAGTTTCTATACAACCACGACAAGAACAAAGAATCTTTACAGCTCTGATGCCATTACCCCTCACTTAAGCCGGCAGCACTAAATTTAATTACTGGGTACTCTACTACCAGAAGTGTCATTGTTAGCACTCTTCTCCTACTCAATTTTCTGTGAACTACTGTGTGTTGCCATTAAGTATTTATATTATAATCTATCAGATACAGTGGCGCCAAAAGTATTTCAAAAGTGGGGGGGCACAAATTCCGGCGCTAATTTTTTTTTACTGTGCCACCCCAACTTTTTCGTGGTGCCTCCCATGACATGGCAAAGTGCAGGGCACAGTAACAAGGACTGAGCTTGAGCAGAGTTGGCCGACCATACGAGGCCAAAGCGATCTTTGACTTTTCAGTCACGCTGTGTCAAAAGTGACCTCGCCAGTCGATAGAGCATGAA
>Ga0066192_1000104_pt1 | contig 13510 bp, 11 predicted proteins | sample WorMetvacBELIZE1_FD_58707 | JGI IMG/M metagenome (GOLD analysis project Ga0066192, IMG submission 58707) | Marine gutless worms symbiont microbial communities from Max Planck institute for Marine Microbiology, Germany - Olavius vacuus BELIZE.1... | ecosystem: Host-associated > Annelida >... | reverse complement strand
CCAACAAAAAAACGCCAGTTGAAAAATCAACTGGCGTTTTGTGTGTTACTTAGATATCGATGCTTATTTTGCTGGCTTCAGGCCTGCATCAACATCTAGGACATCTTGCTCGCTTAGTGTACCAACCGCTTGACGCAATTGAAGTACGCTTAAGATGTAATCGTAACGAGCATTAGATAGGTTTTTGTTGGCATCATATAGACGACGAGTTGAGTCTAGAACGTCTACGATGGTACGAGTACCTACATCAAAACCTGCCTCAGTCGCTTCTAGCGCAGATTTCGCAGAAACAACAGATTGCTCATAAGCTTTTAACGCACCAATTGAAGCGTTAATGTTGTTGTTTTGCGCACGAACATCTTTTACTACGCTGCGGTATTCTTTTTCTAAATCTTCACTTGCTGCAACGTATGCGAATTCAGCTTGTTTAGTTTTAGAAGTAATGTTGCCACCAGTGTATAGAGGCACAGCTAGGTTAACGCCGATGTTAAAGCCATCAGTGGTGTTGTCGTTAATACTTTCTGCTTGGTCAGAATAGTTGTAACCACCATCTAGCGATAGCGTTGGCAAGTGGCCAGAACTTGCTAGAGAGATGTTATCGCGAGCAATATCTTGTGAGATACGTGCAGACAATAGGCTCAAATTTTCAGTTTTTGCTTGGTCAAGCAAAGCTTCTGCAGTGGCGCTCGATGGGCTTGCTGAGAAACGCGCAGTATCAAGAATATTCAGGTTTTTATGTTCTTGACCAGTGATCTCACGAAGAGACTCATAACTGTTGATCAGTGAGTTTTCTGCCAACACTTCATCAGCTAGTACTGCATCGTATTGAGCTTGCGCATCGTGTACGTCAGTAATTGCTGATAGACCCACTTCAAAACGTTGCTTAGTCTGTTCTAGCTGACGGCCAACGGCTGCTTTTTCTGCACGAACAAACACTAGGTTATCTTGTGCTCGTAGCACTTCAAAGTATGCCTGAGAGACACGTAGGATTAAGCCTTGTTGTGTTGCCGCGTAAGATGCATCTGATTTACGCGCGGTTTTTTCAGCGGTATCTAATGTGATCCAAGACGCTCGGTTGTAAAGCTCTTGAGAGAAGCCAACGCCTGCAGATAGAACATTTTTATCATTTGAGATACTGCTGCCTGCGTCAGGATCAGTATCACCACGAGTTAGGTTGTATCCTGCGGTTAAGTTAATTTGAGGTAGTAGGGCACTGCGGCTAGAGTTGATTGCTTCAAAAGCAGCGTCACGCTGTGCTGCAACACTCAGTAGTTGAGGATCATTTTGTTTTGCTAAATCGTAGATTTCTGCAAGAGAGTCTGCCAATGCAGATGTACTCATACTACCTAGCGCTGCACTGATAAAAAGTGGAAGCAGTTTTTTCATTTTCTATTCCCGCGGTCAATAGATTGGTTAATTCTCAGTAGTTTAACTCAATTTGAACGATATTTACTCTAAACTTTGCACTTTTTTACACTTAATTATCCACTCGTGCAATAAATTTTTGGGATTTGCTTAAAATTATTTATAACTATTATATAAAAAGTTGAGCAATGTCCTTTGAGCAAGCTCAGAACAATGAGTAAACTACACGATTCACTCAAAGAGGTGTTGAATGCAACAGTGTGACAAGCAACAGAATGATTTTACTCCACAGGATGTGGAAATAATCTCAAAAGAAACCGTATTTAAAGGCTTCTTTAAAATGGTGAAATACCGTTTTAAGCATAGGTTGTTTGCTGGTGGATGGAGTGACGTTGTTGAACGAGAAATGTTCGAGCGTGGTCATGCTGCTGCTATGCTCCCATATGATCCTGTGACTGATCAGGTTGTGATCATTGAACAGATCAGAGTGGGAGCATTGGAACATTCACACCCATGGCAGTTAGAAATTGTCGCTGGCATGATTGATCGTGACGAATCTGCTGAAGAGGTGATTCGTCGAGAAGCGGAAGAAGAAGCGGGTATTCAAGTCGGACGTGTGGCTTCGGTGACTTCTTATTATCCTTCTTCTGGCGGCTGTTCTGAAAAGCTGGATGTATTCATTGGCGAAGTGGATGCAACTAAAGCGCATGGCATTCATGGTTTAGACTATGAGAATGAAGATATTCGAGTCCATGTCCTTAGTCGTGAAACCGCGTATCAATGGGTGAAAGACGGTAAATTCGAGAATGGTGCATCTATCATTGCATTGCAATGGCTGCAATTGAACCATGAGGAATTGACGTCACAATGGGGAGTTCCCCCTACGGTGGAGAATGAGTAATGGCACAAGTAGCTGAAAAACGACGATATCATGTCGACTTAGCAGGTCTAATGAGAACATATGAGACCAACTACGCTAAGCTGAACGCGTTACTGCCGGCCTCTGCCGAAGTTGGTGATGTTCGTTGCTATCAAGCTGCGAGTATGGTCTACCAATTGACCGTGAATGAAATCACAAAATACACCACAGTTGTTGAGATATGTCAGAGTGATGAAACACCAGTGTTTCCTTTACCGACGATGTCTGTCAGGCTTTATCACGATGCGAGAGTTGCTGAAGTATGTTCAGGTGGAGAATTTTCTCGCATTAAAGCTAAATATGATTATCCCAACGACCAGTTGATGCAAAGAGATGAAAAGCATCAGCTCAATACATTCCTTGGTGAATGGCTGACGTTCTGTTTACGAAGTGGTATTAGTAGAACACCACTTGCCTTCAATTGATTGTCAGCTCATTAAGGGAAAACAACAAAGAACTATAGTGGACGAATCAGGTTTTCATTTTGCAATTATCTAGTGACAGTATAAAGCTATTACAAATCACGGATACTCATCTGTTTGCTGCAGATGAGGGTAGCTTGCTGAGCGTAAGAACTGCCGACAGCTTCTCAGCCGTGGTGCAAGAGGTTCTTCATCGTCAGGTGCAGTTTGAATACGTTTTGGCAACTGGCGATATTTCACAGGACCACAGTGCCGAGTCTTATCAGCGTTTTGCTGAAGGCATCGCACCGCTGAAAAAAGATTGCTTCTGGCTTCCGGGTAACCACGACTACAAGCCAAACATGGGCAGTGTACTGCCATCTCCTCAAATTCAAGCCGTTGAGCATCTAATGCTTGGCGAGCATTGGCAATTGATTCTATTGGATTCACAAGTGGTGGGTGTACCCCACGGGCGCTTAAGTGATCAGCAATTGTCTCTGTTGGAAGAAAAGCTAGCGGAAAACCCACAAAGACACACCTTGGTGCTTTTACACCACCACCCGCTTTTGGTTGGTAGTGCGTGGCTTGACCAACACACGCTGAAAGATGCAGAAGCATTTTGGCAAGTTGTGGACCGTTTTGAGAACGTAAAAGGCATTTTATGTGGTCACGTGCACCAAGACATGAATGTTCTTTATAATGGCATCCGTGTGATGGCAACGCCGTCAACTTGTGTGCAGTTCAAACCGAATTCCGATGACTTCGCCTTAGATACCGAGTCTCCAGGTTGGCGAGAACTCGAGTTGCACAGTAATGGCGACATTACGACTGAGGTCAACCGTTTACCAGATGGCCAATTCCAGCCAGACTTTACCTCAAACGGATACTAATCATTATCACGCCCGAACCTTATGTTCGGGCTTACTTTTTTAACTTGAGGTGATCATGAGTAAACCTTCTTTGTTGCTTTATATCCATGGCTTTAACAGTTCGCCGCTTTCGATGAAGGCGAATTTAATGAAAGCGTTCTGTGAGCAGCAACGACCGGACATCAAGGTTATCGTGCCTCAATTGCCGTGTTTTCCTCAACTGGCTGCTCAATGCCTATTGGATATCGTTGAGCAATACAAAGACGACTACAACATTGGTTTAGTGGGGAGTTCTTTGGGGGGCTACATGTCGACTTGGCTTAATGCAAAGTTTGGCTTTCCTGCCGTCGTTGTTAACCCAGCAGTGAAGCCTTATGAATTGCTGGTGGATTACCTCGGTGAACAAACTAACCCATATACGCACGAAACCTATACACTTGAGGCCTGTCATATTGACGAGCTAAAAGCACTTGATGTACAAAGCATCGCGTCGCCTGAGAGCTTCTGGCTTTTACAGCAAACTGAAGACGAGGTTTTAGACTACCGTCAAGCCGTGGAAAAGTTCGCAAACGCGAAACAAACGGTAGAAGAAGGCGGTGATCACAGTTTTGTAGGCTTTGAGCGTTATCCTGCTCAAATCATTGAATTCCTAAAACTGTAATACTAACGAGACGATTGGAATAGGCTCATAGTTTTCATTGCTATATCCAACCGTTTCTTGACATAGTTGGCAGGCTTTCCGACTATGTTTTGCCAAAAAAGATCTTAAGGGTATGAAGCCCTGACTACTTTGTTATGCGTGACCTTATCTTTGATAAGCATGCAGACGAAGTAGCTTTTTCGTTTCTCGAGTATGGCTCGCACAATTGCGGGGCTCGGGTTACAAGTAAACTTTGAGAACAATTCCGTATTATGACTGAACAATATAATGCTGGTGCCATTGAAGTACTGAATGGCTTAGAGCCAGTACGTCGCCGACCAGGGATGTATACGGATACAGCGCGCCCAAACCACTTGGGTCAAGAAGTTATCGATAACAGTGTCGATGAAGCGCTAGCCGGACATGCCTCAAAAGTACAAGTCATCCTACATGCTGACCAATCACTAGAAGTGATCGATGATGGTCGAGGCATGCCTGTTGATATCCACCCAGAAGAAAAGGTATCAGGTGTTGAACTGATCCTATGTAAGCTTCACGCAGGTGGTAAATTCTCTAACAAGAACTACCAATTCTCTGGTGGTTTGCACGGTGTAGGTATCTCTGTTGTAAACGCGCTGTCTAAGCGTGTTGAAGTGACCGTCCGTCGTGACGGTCAAGTGTATGAGATTGCTTTTGAACACGGTGATAAAGTTTCTGACCTAACGGTTGTTGGCACATGTGGTCGTCGTAACCGTGGTACCAGTGTGCACTTCTGGCCAGACGCTAAGTACTTTGATTCTGCAAACTTCTCAGTAACTCGTCTGGTGAATAACCTACGAGCGAAAGCAGTACTTTGTCCTGGTCTAGAAATTACTTTCACAGATAAAGTAAACAACAAAGACTACAAGTGGTTCTACGAAGATGGTTTGAAAGACTATCTAGCGGAAGGTGTAAAAGGTTATACCGTTCTGCCAGAAGAACCATTTACTGGTGAATTCTCAGCGGAAACCGAAGCGGCAAACTGGGCGGTGATCTGGCAGCCAGAAGGCGGTGAGATGATCACGGAAAGTTACGTGAACCTTATCCCAACCGCACAAGGCGGTACTCACGTTAATGGCCTGCGCCAAGGTTTGCTTGATGCGATGCGTGAGTTCTGTGAATTCCGCAACTTGCTGCCTCGTGGTGTGAAGCTAACCGGTGATGACGTTTTTGACCGTTGTTCATACGTGCTATCGGTTAAGATTCAAGATCCTCAGTTTGCGGGTCAGACCAAAGAGCGTCTCTCTTCTCGTCAAACCGCTGCCTTTGTCTCTGGCGTAGTAAAAGATGCATTCAGCCTATGGTTGAACGAAAAGCCGCAGCTGGCTGAGCAGTTAGCGGAAGTGTGTATCGCGAACGCCCATCGCCGTATGCGTGCGAGCAAAAAGGTTGTGCGTAAGAAAGTGGCCTCGGGCCCAGCACTGCCAGGTAAGCTGACAGACTGTTCTGTGCAAGACCTTAACCGCACCGAAATCTTCTTCGTAGAGGGTGACTCGGCGGGCGGTTCTGCTAAACAAGCACGTGATCGTGAATTCCAAGCGGTAATGCCACTGCGCGGTAAGATCTTGAATACGTGGGAAGTCTCTGCAGACCAAGTGCTTGCGTCTCAAGAAGTGCACGATATCTCAGTTGCTTTGGGTATCGACCCAGACAGCGACAACCTGGACAGCCTTCGTTACGGTAAGATCTGTATCCTTGCCGATGCGGACTCGGATGGTCTACACATCGCAACGCTATTGTGTGCACTATTCACACGTCACTTCCGTGCGCTGGTTGAAGCTGGCCATATCTACGTAGCGATGCCGCCTTTGTACCGTATCGACTGTGGCAAAGAAGTCTTCTATGCCCTAGACGATGACGAAAAAGATGGCGTACTAGAGCGCTTGTCGAAGAAGAAAGCCAAAATCAACGTGCAACGATTCAAAGGTCTGGGTGAGATGAACCCACTTCAGTTGCGCGAAACAACCATGGATCCAAACACGCGTCGTCTGGTTCAGTTAACCATTGATGACTCGGCGGCGACCATGGAAATGATGGACATGCTGCTTGGTAAGAAACGAGCAGATGATCGTCGTTCTTGGCTACAAAGCAACGGCGATATGGCAGAGGTTTAACGGATGTCTACAGAAATTACTTATGATGGCGTTGAACAGTTGCCAATGCGCAAGTTCACAGAAGACGCTTATCTGAACTACTCGATGTACGTAATCATGGACCGCGCATTGCCATACATTGGCGATGGTTTGAAGCCGGTTCAACGACGCATCATTTACGCAATGTCGGAGCTTGGTCTTTCGGCATCAGCGAAATACAAAAAATCAGCACGTACCGTTGGTGACGTGCTGGGTAAATACCACCCGCACGGTGACTCTGCGTGTTACGAAGCGATGGTACTTATGGCTCAGCCATTCTCTTACCGCTACCCACTGGTAGATGGTCAAGGTAACTGGGGTGCGCCAGATGATCCGAAATCGTTCGCAGCAATGCGTTATACCGAAGCGAAACTGTCTAAGTTTGCTGAAGTACTGCTAGGCGAACTGGGTCAAGGCACGGTTGAATGGCAACCAAACTTTGATGGCACGATGAAAGAGCCACAAATGTTGCCAGCACGTCTGCCTCATATCCTGCTAAACGGTGTAACTGGTATCGCGGTTGGTATGGCGACGGACATTCCGCCTCACAACGTTCGTGAAGTGGCGGATGCAACCATCCACTTAATCGATAACCCGAAAGCAGAACTGCCGGATGTGATGCAGTTCGTGAAAGGTCCTGATTACCCAACAGAAGCGGAAATTACTTCACCACAAGCGGATATCGAAAAGATTTACCGTAATGGTCGAGGTAGCATCAAGATGCGTGCGGTATGGCACAAAGAAGGTTCCGACATCGTCATTACCTCTCTGCCACACCAAGTATCGGGTGCTAAGTTACTAGAACAAATCGCGAACCAAATGCGCGCGAAGAAACTACCAATGGTAGACGACCTTCGTGACGAATCGGATCACGAGAACCCAACTCGTATCGTAGTAGTGCCTAAGTCAAACCGTGTTGACTGTGACTTGTTGATGAATCACTTGTTCGCTTCAACGGATCTTGAGCGTAGCTACCGTGTTAACTTGAACATGATTGGTTTGGATAACCGTCCTCAAGTTAAAGGTCTGGTACAAATTCTGTCTGAGTGGATTGAGTTCCGTCGTACGACTGTCCGTCGTCGTCTACAACACCGCCTAGACAAAGTAATGGCTCGTCTACACATCTTGGAAGGTTTGTTGGTTGCTTACCTAAACCTAGATGAAGTGATTGAGATCATTCGTACTGAAGACGATCCAAAAGCAGTGCTGATGGAGCGTTTTGGTATTACCGATATCCAAGCGGATGCAATTCTAGATACCAAACTTCGTCATCTAGCAAAACTAGAAGAGATGAAGATTCGTGGTGAACAAGACGAGCTAGAAAAAGAGCGTGAGAAGCTAGAGCAGCTATTAGGTTCTGAGCGTCGTCTAAACACACTACTGAAGAAAGAAATCAAAGCAGACGCAGAGAAATACGGTGATGACCGTCGTTCTCCATTGGTTGAGCGTGCAGAAGCAAAAGCGCTAACAGAACGCGACCTAGTACCAAGTGAGCCAATCACAGTGGTACTTTCAGAGAAAGGCTGGATTCGTCACGCGAAAGGCCACGATGTAGACGCAGAAGGCTTAAGCTATAAATCTGGTGATAACTACCTAGCGCATGCACGTGGTAAGAGTAACCAGCAAGCAGTGTTCTTTGGTAGCGATGGCCGAAGCTACTCATTAGAGTCGCATTCATTGCCATCCGCTCGAAGCCAAGGCGAGCCGATTACAGGTCGCTTGAATATCACTGCGGGTAGCAGCATTCGCCAAGTGATCATGGGTGAAGATGAGCAACTATGGCTGGTTGGCTCTGATGCGGGCTACGGCTTTGTATGTAAAGGCTCTGAACTACTGTCTAAGAACCGAAGCGGTAAAGCCTTGGTGACGCTACCGGCCAACTCTGAGGTGATGACACCGAAGACAATTGCAGATTTGGATTCAGATGAAATTCTCGCGATTACCAACCAAGGCCGTATGTTGTTGTTCCCAATTAAAGACCTACCGCAATTAGCGAAAGGTAAGGGTAACAAGATCATCAACATTCCTGCGGCGAAGGCGAAAGAGCGTGAAGAGGTGCTTTCTCACTTGATGGCTCTGCCACAAGGCGCGTCTCTAACCTTGTATGCTGGTAAGCGTAAACTAGGCTTGAAACCTGCTGATCTTGAGAACTTCCGTGGTGAACGCGGACGTCGAGGCAGCTTGCTACCGCGAGGTTTGCAGCGCGTTACTCGAATTGAAATCGAAATGGGTGGAAGCTCAGAGGTTTCAGAAGAGTCGAGCGCTAGCGAATAACGCACAAACAAAAATCCCAGCCAATGGCTGGGATTTTTTATGCTTCTTGTTTGTCTTCGGCGATGGTGACTTTTAAGTTCATTTCTTTACCCTTTCGGATAATGCCGACATCAACGGATGTACCAGGGCGCAGGTCAGTGACGATATCCATCACGCTTTGGCGTCCTTGAACCTTAGTGCCGTTAATGCTGATGATGATGTCTTGTTTCTCAAAACCAGCAGCACTTGCCGGACCATCTGGATCGATCCCTAATACGACAATACCGCCGATGTGCTCATTCCCCAGTAAGCGAGCCGTCACAGCATTAATATCTTGCCCATCAATGCCAATATAGCCACGGATCACACGACCATCTGCGATGATCTTCTGCATGATCTTGTTTGCTAGAGGGGCTGGAATTGCAAAGGAGATACCGTAGGTTTCAAGATCGGTCGCTTGCTGGAAAGAAGCGGTATTGATGCCAACCAGTTCTCCCTGAGTGTTGACCAAAGCGCCACCGGAGTTACCCTCGTTGATTGCCGCGTCGGTTTGGATAAAGGCTTGGCGACCATCACTGATCGATGAACGACCTGTTGCTGAAATAATGCCGAAGGTAGTGGTTTGGCCTAAGTTGTAAGGGTTGCCAATTGCTAGGACGACATCACCAACTTGAGGCTGATATTCTGGATTGAGTGGTATGACTGGGAGGTTGGAACCTTCGACACGCAAGATAGCAATGTCGGTACGTTTGTCTGTTCCAACCAATTGGGCTGCAGCAGCACGGCCATCTTGTAATGCGACTACGATTTGATCGGCTTGAGCGACGACATGGTAGTTAGTAATAATGTAGCCTTTCTCACTGACGATAACGCCAGAACCTAAGCCTTGAGTCGAAAGTTTACTGCGATCGTTTTCCACATACTTGCGGCTGTAGATATTGACCACAGCAGGGGCTGCTTTTCTGACGGCCTGATTAAAAGAGACTTCCAGTGACTTAATATTACTTGGCTGAACGTCAAGAGCCTCTGGGATGATATTGCTACGCAAAGAAGGTACGGCCAATAGAACAACCGCAGCAGTCGCGAGACCTAAAAAAACAGAACGTAACAAAAAGTTCAGCATACCCACTCCATGCTTTGTAGAACAACTCAAATTAGAGACAAGAAGAATAGCATTACATTGAAAAATAACAAAAGGGCAGCATGTAAACATACTGCCCTTTATAGACGCTACTCAAAGGATTAGCGGATAACGAGGTAAATAGTACGATCTCCTCGTTGAATGTTCAGAGCCAATACTCCTTTATGTTTCTCGGTAATTGAGCGCAGTTCAGCTAAATTCTTCACTCTTTGGCGGTTTACACCAATAATGATGTCATCTTTTTGCAGCTGGTATTGAGCTGCCGGTGAGTTTTCAACTACGTTAGTAACTTTGACACCTTGAATACTATCACTTGGTGTGGTGTTACCTAATTCTGCGCCTTTGAGGCCATCGTGTAAGGTCTCAGCCTTGGCTTTGATATTGGTGGACTCGCCCAACGTCACGTCGAAGTCCTTTTTCTTACCATCGCGGATAACGCCAAGTGTTATCTCTTTCCCGGCCCCTAAGGTGGCTACTTTTGCTCGTAACTCAGAGAAGGTATCAATCGACTTTCCGTTAACGGAAACAATCACGTCTCCCGCTTTTAGCCCAGCTTTATCTGCGGCACTGTCTGGCACAACTTGGCTAACAAAAGCACCTTTACTTGACTCATAGCCTAGAGCTTCTGCAAGTTCAGAAGTAACTTCGCCACCTTGAACGCCCAACATACCGCGTTTCACTTCACCAAACTCTAAAATCTGGTCAGTAAGGTTTTTCATCATATTCGATGGGATAGCAAAGCCAATGCCGACGTTACCACCATTTGGACCAAGAATAGCAGTGTTGATACCGATCAGCTCACCGTTAAGGTTAACCAAAGCACCGCCTGAGTTACCGCTGTTAATGGCTGCATCGGTTTGAATGAAGTTTTCGAAGTTTTCGACATTCAATCCGCTTCGTCCCAAAGCTGATACGATGCCGGAAGTGACGGTTTGACCTAGCCCAAATGGGTTGCCAATCGCAACGCTAAAGTCTCCGACACGGAGCTTGTCTGAGTCTGCAATTTTTATCTGGGTAAGGTTTTTTGCCGTCTCAAGTTTTAGCAATGCAATATCTGACATCTCGTCACCGCCAATGAGTTTTGCATCGTATTCTCGGCCGTCATATAGACGTACTCTTATGTCGTCTGCCCCTTTAATGACATGGTAGTTGGTGACGATCTGTCCTTTTTGGGCATCAATGATGACGCCAGAACCTAAACCTCGGAAAGGGCGTTCTCTGGTTTGCTCTGTTGGAAATTCAGGACCGAAGAAGAACTGAAACTGCTCTGGTATACGACTGGTTTGAACCTGCTTGCCTTCCACGGCAATACTGACGACTGCCGGAGTCACTTTCTCCAACATTGGCGCAAGGCTAGGCAATTGCTCACCATCAACACTCAATGGAAGTGCAGCGGTAGCGGTAACTGGTGTGATGATTGAACTCAAGCTTAAAGATAGAACGGTTAGCGCAAGCAAAGGTTTTTTCATCCAATAACTCCTCTGTTTAACAGGTCTGCCAAAAGAAATATCTTCATCAAATCCATTATGGGGATTGGTGTTGATAGTCAAAAGGGGTCGGCAGGTTGTTATGGAGTTTAGAACATTGATGTTGGAAAAAAGTTCAAACTAGAGAGGAAGGAAATGACAAAAAGTACAATTATTAGGAAAAGAAAAAACCCAAGTATCACAGTTCGTGTGTGATTACTTGGGTTTACATGACGTTTATGAAGCTTTAGCTGCTACTAATTCTGGAGCTTCGATGACTTCCTTTTCTTGATCTTTAAGCAGTCCGGTTGCGCCATTAGCATAGTCTTTAGGCTGTTCATTTGCGTCTTCTTGTTGCTCTTCTGCTACATCAGTCGACATCGCTGTTTTCTTATCAAACGGGTTGTCTTGCTCCGGCAGGTTAGGAAGAAGTTCAGCAGATGTCTTCGCCATATGTTGGTATAGCTTGGTGTAGTCTTTACCTAAGGTATCCAACATTTCTGCAGTCTGTGCAAAGTGATCGACAAGCTCTTGGCGTTGTTGCTCTAATTGGAATTTCGCGGCTTCTAGCTCTTTATGAACTGATTTTTGCTTCTTATATTCTGGGGTGGTTAGTCTGCTTATGACTACGCCTACAATTGTACCGACCAGCAAACCCACAATGGCATAAATCCAAGGCATAACTGCTCCTTATAGTTGTTTTAACAAGTTTTTTACTACTTAGTTACACGCGGTGCATGTCCATGTTACTATGCCTTGCACAGTCGATAAAGAAAAATAGAAGCCCTGTTTATGGAGTGCAAGCACTTCTACAGAATGATACAAACTGACTGTCGCGTGACATTATTTCTCTGTTCCTCTGATACGACATATTGCTATGACACCATTAAAACGATACGAAAAAGATATTGTAGATAATGGCTTTCAGCGTGATGAAGCCCAACATAACGCCGTTGTTGCTTTAGATAAGCTCTACCACGACATTATAGCCTTCCAAGCTGCGCCAGTTCCTCAAGTTTCTAAATGGCAAAAACTATTAGGTAAGAAGCCTGAACTTCCAGAACCTCCCAAAGGATTGTATTTTTGGGGTGGTGTTGGGCGTGGGAAAACATATCTAATGGATACCTTTTATGACTCCCTTCCAACAGAGAAGAAGATGAGAGTTCACTTCCATCGATTTATGTATCGAGTCCATGATGAACTTAAGCGTCTAGGCGAAGTGGAGAATCCGTTATCTAAAGTCGCTGATTTGTTTAAGAAAGAAGCGGATATAGTTTGCTTTGATGAGTTTTTCGTGTCTGACATTACCGATGCAATGATTCTGGCAACTTTGCTACAAGAAATGTTTAAACGCCAAATGGTATTAGTGGCAACATCGAATATCGAGCCTCAGAACCTCTATCGAAATGGCTTACAACGAGCGCGTTTTATGCCAGCAATCGCAATGATTATAGAAAGATGCGAAGTGTTGAATGTAGATAGTGGTGTTGATTATCGCCTGCGTACATTAGAGCAGGCGGAGATTTATCACTACCCACTGGATGAACAAGCGTCCGTTAACCTCAAGCACTACTACCAGCAATTGATTGGCGAAAGAAAAGTTGCAGTAAGCAGCATTGAAATTAACCATCGCGAAGTGGCGGTGATTGAAGCTAGTGATGGCGTGCTACACGCTTCTTTTGAGCAACTATGCCAAACGCCCCGCAGTCAGAATGACTATATTGAATTATCTCGTATCTACCACACGGTATTGTTGGCAGATGTAAAGCAGATGGACCGTAAGATAGATGATGCCGCGCGACGCTTTATTGCATTGGTGGACGAGTTCTACGAGCGTAACGTCAAACTGATTATTTCTGCAGAAGTGGCGATGGATTCCCTTTATGCGCAAGGGCAGTTGGAATTCGAGTTTAAACGTTGTCTGTCTCGATTGACCGAGATGCAGAGCCACGAATACCTCGCTAGAGAGCATCTGGCGTAAAAATCAGCAACTCATCTTAAAAAAGTGAAGAAAAAATTCGTGATTTAACGCAAAAAAAGGTGATTTTTTCTTCGCTCTTCTCTATAATCCTGCGACCCACCGTTACTGCAGACCTGATTATCGAAGTTATTTCGACATAGAAGGTCGAGAGAACCAACGACTCGAAGGGGTGATGACTGGGCTCTTAGACAGTGTGGGAGCACTATTGGGTGTTCCTTAAAGTTTAAATTTTAATTAACGGGTTATTATTAGCATGAAAACTTTCGTTGCTAAACCAGAAACTGTAAAACGCGACTGGTACGTT
>Ga0066192_1000102_pt1 | contig 13549 bp, 13 predicted proteins | sample WorMetvacBELIZE1_FD_58707 | JGI IMG/M metagenome (GOLD analysis project Ga0066192, IMG submission 58707) | Marine gutless worms symbiont microbial communities from Max Planck institute for Marine Microbiology, Germany - Olavius vacuus BELIZE.1... | ecosystem: Host-associated > Annelida >... | reverse complement strand
AACGTTCAGTGTACGCTTAAACGTAACGACGACTAAAAAGGTCGTCAACTTTTTGGGGGAAAAAGTGCACTGCCACAGATAAGAAAATCCTGGCTTTGCATACGAGAAAAGGGCCCGCCTTACGTTCGTATGGGGCCCCCGAATGGTTAATCCGTCCCTGGTTGGAATTTTTGTGGTACAGCTTTAGGCAAGTTGTTAGCAGGAGTGTCCATATGTTATTTTGTTGTGATTTTACTGTAGTGCCATTGAACTTGAACTTACTGCTGACATTGTAGATTCTGGCTCATCGACTGCGGAAAGTCGTCACCAGACGAGACCACCGGTGATCAGCTGATAGCATTAGCATCGAAGGTTTACAACGAAGCCGTGGCCGTGCCGATCATGGCACGCTTTGTCGTCTTTACGCGGAGCCACCATGAAACTGAGGCTCAGCTGCGTATACTCTGCATAACGGAAGACTTCGATGCCACAACAACGTTGGAATGCCAGCAGAAGTTTCGCGAGATTGCACGCTCGGATCCTGTAGAGGTGTGTGTACTGGCCTTGTTACACATCATTAATGTTAGTGAGTTGAGTTTACTTCTTGTTTCTGTAGCCATGTTTATGCAGTAATGACAAATTTTGAAAACCAGATATGTTTAATCATAGTGCTGTCGCAGATTCGTTTTCTTCTGGATTTGTTGCAGATATGCAGAGGTCTAAAATAAAACAGCCCACAATAAAAGAAAAGTTTAGGTTATTGCAGTTTTATTTTACTTTTATTGCAGTTGCATGCACGGATAGTTTAAGATACATTATCACGTAAAATTGCAGCAAATCTGACCAGAAGTTTTATAAGTTAAGTTCTAGGCAGTTTTAATATACAGAAATATGAATATAGCTATCGAGTGTCAAATATCATTGAAATCTAAACATTTCTAGGGTTCACCATCTCACATATCATAGATAATGTCACTTCTGTTTTTCCGTTTTAGTGCAGACAGACAGACACACATACGGAGAGCCCCTGCTGAAAACAGTATACCTTGTTTGCCAGTAAGGCAGCTGTGCAGGTGAACTGAGCTTAATTTATGCTGGAAATATTTAGACACAGCACCTATGTGTTTGAGCAAATGCTCATGAATGGTATAATGCATTATGCCGGTGTATTGTGCAGCTGATAGAAGGCAAGTCGTACTGCGTAGAACTGTCCGGCAACTTGGTGCCAACTGTAGCTTCGAGCTCGCAGCTTGGCATCACAGTGCGTGCCTTCCGTGTCAATCGTCTGTCGTTCGTTGTCAAAATCGGTGACACGAGCAAGCGGCCCGATGGATGTCTGAAGTTTCTGCCAGCTACGAGGCTGTTGCACAGCATGGAAATACAGCATGGCCGCGACGTTTGTCTCCTGCCAGTGTCCTTGGCGGAGACAGCCGTGACAGACATAATGCCTGAGGAGGAGACTGAAGATCTCGTGAGGAACTTCGAAGTGGCAAGACAAAAGGCCGGTCAGTAGATTTGTATTTGTTTGCATATGTATGACACTAATTTGGAAGAGTTACTGGTAGTGAAAATGAGTGGAGATGTGGGAGGTGGCCAGCTGAAAGCCATGGACAGGTGAATTGTAAATCATAAGAACCTTTTATAGGAATCGACAGAAAAGTTTCCTAATGTGCACATGATGGTTTGGAAAATTCGATAAATTAGTCCACACTTGCCAGTGTTCTTGTAAAAATAAAATGATTCTGATTTTAGACCACAGTGTATGTACTGAATTGTTATTCACCATGCTTTGTTAGTGTATTAACAGCAGATGTGTGCAAGTATTACAGAAGAAGAAGGTTGTTTTTGTGTAGCTTTGAGTCAAGAGTCGCCAGCAGGCGGCAGTGGTGAACCGGAAATGGCTCTGAGGCTGGGTGACATTGCACTGGCACTGCAAGGAGACTGGCTGACAATGGCCACAGAGCTCGGCATCACTAATGCCGAGATTATCAAGATACAGAAGGAGTTTGGCAATGTATCCGAACAGGTCAGTGATGTGAGATTAATCGTGTGAATTTCATTTTTACCTGGTAAATTTAAACTGTTTTATTTTTAAACACCTCACTGTAGTGACAGTAATGTTGAAGAATAGTAATCCAAATTTCCATGTCCTTCCTTTAAACTCTGTATAAGTATTAGTTGTGGCAGTTTTTGGCAGGAAAGAGGTTAAATTTGATATCGCAAGCATAGAACCAGAAAAGAGAGGAAGTAATTTTGTTTTTTTCTGTGCTTTTCATCACAGGCAAGTTTATTATTCCATTTCAGTTACACCATCATGAAATTCTACTGGGCCACTTGATTGCGAGAGCTAATTTGACTCACTGATCAGTGAAGTGTGATCTGTAGTTGAAAAATGTTTAAATCTGTTGTTGGAAGTTGATCAGTGACCATTGACCATTTTGTGTTTTTGTTCTGTTCGACGATTGGAAATGTTGTTGCACATTGAGACCTGCTGGACTGATGTGATGTAGGCAATGATGATGCTGCACCTGTGGATAGCAAAGCGTGGTCATGTCCAAGTGAGCGAGGTGGAACAGGCACTGAGGCGTATTGGTCGTGAAGATATCATACAGCAGTGTATTTATGGCAATCTGGCTGATGACTCGGCTACAGAGCTGGCCAATGGTATGAGAACGTTGAAGTAATGTAGTCTACTATTTATTGCATTTATAATTACAGCGCAGTAAATAAATGGCAATTGAGATTTGTGGAAATGTGGTATGTAATGGTGAATTTTGTGCCAAACTGCGGAATTAGTTGTTTTGTCACAGAAATGAGCCGAGCTTCAATATTTACTTTTTGCGGCAGAAATTGTCCAATTTCTGGAAATTCACGTCAAACAGATGTATTTAGTAGTACTAGCAACTTGCCTAAAAATTTATTAGTACACGAGTTGCACCTCATTTATTAATAATTAATCAATAAGTTTTTTTCACTTTATTTGACCATGGACACCATTTATACATGTCGTCTCTAGTTTAGTGTACAGTACTTTGTTTTGAGGTAGTCTGTGTGTTTACACTTATATCATTTGTGTCGGATCTGGTGTCGAGTTAACTGGACACTGTATGAATATGGCTTTCTGCACTAAAATTTAGTAAATGTAGCTATTGTAGTCACCATGCATTTTGGTGACTAGATGTTGTTGGACTATAATATGTCTGATAGGAAGCGGCAGTGAAGACATGTTGCGTGCCATTGATTCACCACTTGATGAAAAGCCACCAAGCACTGTGAGCATTTGCTGTGACAGGTTCTAGGTTCTAGCTTTATGCCAGTCTTTTTTTTACTGATTTTGTTCTGTTAATGTATTTTGAAAGTTTTTTTTGTTATTTTAACCAACTACTATTTCGTGTAATACTAATAGTACAGTAGTAATAATAGCAATAACAGTAATAATAATAATAATAATAATAAAGTAACAATAATCGTTATTATCTTGTTTGTATAGCTGCATGCATGAAGATAAAGTGGCATCTATTTTTTGTATTTTGCAGCATTTTGGTGTGACTTCACTTGAATCTGAACTGAATTCTTCTGGTGAGCATTCAACAACCAGTTCATATTAGTTGCCCAAACTTGGCTATATCATGCTAAATTTTGCTCAAAGCAGAAAGCACAGTATTGATGGTATCTGTTTCTTATAATTAATTTGTATCTATGATGTGAGACTTCGCTGATGTAGGTAGGTCTTTATGCTCATCCAGTTCTCATCCGCTTTCAGTCCCCTGGCACAGTTTAACATTTGGATCTCGTGCTCTTTGGTTTTCTGCTCCAAGAGTTTGGAATTCATTACCTGTCAGTATCTGTGAGTGCTAGTTACTTCCTACTTTCAGACGTCATCTAAACACATTTTATTTTCAGTTAATCCACCCCCTTTTAGCTGCTCACATTGCCTAGAATATCTTGGTCCACGTGCCATGATTCTTCTAAGACCTTGGTGCTATATAAGTCATCTACTTACTTATTTTATGTATTGCAGTGATTTGAAATTTCTGAGTTTAACTTTTTATTAGGCTGTTTTTGTTTCAGGCTTATTTTTTGTGCGTTCTTTTTGTATATTTCCTCTTGGTTTTTGTAAGTACCAATCCGTGATTGTCTGGAAAGACACCTCCCTGTAATGATCTATTTGTGGAGTGAGAAGTTAGTTGGCCTCTGTTCACTCACACAGTTAGAATATAATGTGTGTCTGGATAAATTACTCATTTTATGTTGTTTTTACTGCGTCAGAAGTGGAAGAGGGAGCTGTATATCAGATTGAAGATGTGTGGGATGGTACTCAGTGGCACAAGTCCAAGAAACTGTTTCCTGATGAAGCTGGCGATGCTGGAGGTACATTAATGTGGTATAATTAATTGTATGTAAATAGATTGTAACGATTGACGTCAGTGAAGTCGAGGAAATATATAGTAGTCAGGTAGAATCGGCTGCTGTTGCCTTTGCCGTATGTTATATGAAAAGTTTTTGCTGTTGTTTGTAACTTTACTGTAAATTTGTGTTCCAAAGTTGTCATCCAGATATGATGAGTGCTGCAAGAAATTCCTGTAAAAGTGCTCTTTCATTTTGACGTAATTTATACAGCTGATAAAATGGCATAGTTGAGGAAGTTGGTACTTAATTATTGATGTCTTAAAATGTTCTGCTTAACAGAGTTTATTGTGTGTATTGATCGAATGTTGAGCATAGTGGGACACGTGTTGGCCAAAAAAATTCTTTCAGAAAATTAAAGTGTCATTTTGTTGGAGTTAGATTTGTCAAATGCAGTTCGCAGCTGTCAAACTGTCGATTCTAAAAGCCACAGTGTGCATGAATTTCATATTGTTACAGATTACGTAGTATATTATCATACCAAGTGAAGTGGATTTTCTGCCTGTGGACTGATTTGTGTAAATTATCACACATGAGAATGACTACATGCCTGTAATGAAGCAGTCTGATGAGCTCCAATGGCCTGATATAGCTGAACGTGTCAAGTATAAACTCAGCATGATTAGTTGATTACTGCTGTCATTATTACTACCGCAGTGTCAGAAACCTGGAGAAAATGAACGTGATTCTGTGTGTGTTGCCAGATTTTGTTAGAGACGGCACTGTTGTGTTTGTACAGGGAACGAAGGAGTTATGGATGAGGGTGTAACGATCTCTGAGCCAAGTGTTGTGACCAAAGTGTCCGTTATTCATGCTGTTAGTGCAGAGAAAGCGCCAGATGATGCTGGCGTTAAAACAGACCAAACTAGTTCAAACATAGAGCAGCATGACGTAGCAGTGGTCAAGATTGAGTCGAGAGAGAAGTCAGAAGAACAGGTACTTGTCGTATTTAGTTTGTCTTGAAGTTGATAGAATGCGGTAGTAGTGTAACATACACTCGTGAGTTATCAGATGGTACGTAATGAAAGACACTCCTATTGTTGATAGAGCTGTAGTGCCAGTGCTGATGCCAGTTTGTTGGCAGTCAACTTACAGGTCACTTAGTTGTAAACCCAACTGTCTGTCGGTAGACTGCCATCACTTACTACCAGGCCTGTGGCTGCCTCCCAACCACAGAGCATCTCCCTTGGCCATTGTAGTACCAGATTATTCTGTTTGGTGACTGAGACTCATGTGTGTATGAAGAACAAGCCAGAAGTCATTGCATGACAGTAGAATGGCTGGGAATCAAACCTGTGACCACTTGGTCATGAGTTTGAAGCCGTAGTCATTTCACACCCAATACCATGCCGTGAAGAACTTCCAGCTGAGGTTTAACAAACAAACAACAGAAAGTGCCAAGAGTTGGAAACAGTAGCAACATTAGTGCAGCTTGCCAGAGCAATGACTGAGATTGTGTTGACAAAATCTGAGAAGAACTGTACATTTCTTTTTTGTCTTTTGTAACAACAATAAACACTAAAACAACTAACACAAAAAAGAACCCAGAAATTAATGATATGTTAAAAACTGCTGATTTTTGTACATTGTCAATTGTTTTGGTGGGTACATGAGTTGAATTGGGTGTCACCAAATGTGGTATATTTTCACATTTTTTTTGCAGGAAGCTGGAGATGTGGAGGTGTCAATAGATGCTGATGAGAAGCAGACCATGAATGATGCTACTGCTGTGGCTGCGGAGCCTGAAACACAGGAAAAATCATCCGAAGAACCACAACAGCCTGATGTCAGCATTGTGATTAAAGCAGATTCAGAGCTGCCGACCGAACGGCCGTCAAACGCTGAAGTGTTGGGTGGTGAAGATTCACAGCAGGCTGCTATCAGCATGTCTAGCACCGAGAACCCACTGACAGACACCACAGACACCGACGGATTGGCTGACAAACCACCGAGTACGAAGACAGTCGATGCTGAAACAAGTTAACTTGTGAACGAACGTTCAGTGCCTTGTGGTTGAATGGACCAAGTTCACATACCGTTAGCATGCAGTTTCCAATGCTTGATGTAGTTAGCGCTGATTTTTTAACAGTGACGGATTATGACTCTCCTAGGTGAAGACACTCTGTACTTTGTAGACCAAATGTTACAATGAAATATAAGTACATCATGTGTAATTGCCTATTTGTATATAATTCAAAGTTCAAATTCTTCAAAAATGCAAAGTGGTTTTTTAGCCTGTTCTTCTTAGCAAAATATGTATCAGAGTAGTTCTCGTTGAAAGGAGCAGTTTACATTCAAAATTTATATATTTCTATTGTAATTTGAACAGGGGACATGTATGAGTATAATGTCTGAAACAGCTGATTTATCGTATTTGGCAAATTTTAAAAAATTCCAGATTACATAAGCCAGTATTTTTCATAGGGTCTAGGCACAGTGTCTGTGGTCTGAGGCTATAATCCATCACTGCTAACAAAGGAGACTGTTACTGTGGCATAATGTGCTGCAAGTCGTATTGTGTCGGCTGTGTATTACGTGTTATGGCAGTGTAGTTGCACTTGGTGTAATCGCATATTTTGTGTGGTTTACAAAAGTTGATTGATTGCTGATTCAACAGTAGTAAAATGCAGTTATTCAACAGCACATTGGCTGTTTGCATAGGTGGTCTGTAGGCTGCTAAACTGTTTTGCCATGTAGCCGTCATTTGATGATGTAATGATTCTCGTTTTTCCAGTTGCATGAGCATGTTGGCAGCAGATCATTGTAATTTGGTTAATTATTAAGGTCTCCCACTCAGTACATAATAGGTCATTTTGGAGACAAAAAAGTAAAGTTGAATAACATACATAATGCTTATAAATCGACAACATGTACGTGTAAATCCAGTGGTTAGAATGGGCCAGTACAGTCACGAACTCTGTTTTGCCTCCTTGCAATATTCTAGGCACTGTGTTCCACCTTTTGGCTTCATTTGCACCATTGCCAAATGCTCCAAATAAGGCTGTGTTGTAAAACCTTTGTTGTTTATGCCACATTAGTACTAAAAATTATACTCTGAAAATCAAATTTTGTTGACATTTTTTGTACATTATATAACAGATAATGCAGGCAAATTAGTGGCTTCTGGTGCTGTTCCTGGACAGTACTCCCCGGAAACGTTAGCTAGGGTATAAGAAGAGAACAGCAGGGATGGTAGAGAAGGGGAAAGAGAGAATGAACTATGGGGAGGGAAGGGCAAGCCACCATGCCTCCCCACCTTGTCAACTTTGTTTCCTGTGTACATCGGAAATGCTGAGAGAGATATACGCGTTTGTGTATACATTTTTGCCTATAAATGAAATGCAGAGCTGTGTCTTGTAACGGCACTAATATTCAATACATTCCATCCCCAGAACTTATCTTGAAGTGTGGATGAAATAAGACACAGTGCAATCATGCAGGTGTCTGCTTGCTATCGGGACTCGTTAACAAACTGTGTGATACAAACAGGGTTTTAATACTGCATATGGAGCTTAGCTCTTTGTACCTGCCGCTGCTGATAATGACAGTGGTTGCATTTGTCAGTGATGTTTTGTATCGGCTTTGTTGCTGCGGGTGTACAGACGTGTTTTGATAGTTGTAAATTTTTGAGTTAAGGCTTTGCTACAGATTTTTATATCTGGAGGGTAGTAGTACCAGTACGTGTTTAAAGTCGTGCTTTGATTGCAACGATAAAGTCGTTTATTCTGTGGACGTGAATTGGAGACATGTAATTTGCATATTGTGGATGATCACACATACCACCAGCACGCTGCAGTGTTATTCGATACCGAGTATAGTTAGAGAACTGGCGGCATGTTATGCACACTTTCTATACACTGTGGTTCTTCAGATGCTTTTCTTGTGTTTTTTTGGCCAGACATCACATATCAACTGAAGCCTTAGTGGACGAATTTGCATCGAGGATGTTTAGCAGCCGACTATACTCCAGTCTCTGAGTACTTCTTGGTTATTGACCGGTGCTTTCCTTACTAATTTTGGTCTTTTACAGCTGATAGGCATGCAGTTGAATGAAACAGTGATAGACACTACCATTACTGAAGCATAATTTTTTTTGTTTATCCATAATTGCTGCTGTCATCAGCATGTAAGCTACGTAACGTGATTTGTTCATGTGCACTTTAATGCCACAAGTGCCAACCATTCAGATGCTGTTTGGTGTTTGGCGATGTATTGCATGCCAAGTGTATTGATTATAGCTGTAATTCATATATTTAGTTTGTATCTGCATGTGGGGATACCGGTTGCTTACTTTGCTTATTACTGTAGCGGTGTTCGCATTGCAAATGGTGGTTGGTTCTTTGTTTTCAACATAAACATTTGCCAAAGAATGTCCACAAATTGACCCCGTATTTTATTAACAGTGTTTTAAATTAAATTTATGATGATCGGTTTGTTCAACGAGTTATAACTGATGAAGCTGTAAGCTGTGGACATATCTGCGTGCTTGGTACTGTGAAGTGTGTGTGTTGTGGATAGAAGTTGTGTTAATGACATGCTGCGTTTGTTGGATCTGCTGTGTAATCAGTTACTGATGGCTGTGGGTGTTGGCTGATATGAACAGGATGCGTTGCTAACGTGTGCCATGATGCCGAATGTCGCCGTATTTTTTGCAGTTCACAGAAGAGGTTTGATTGTTGAAATGAACCATTGCAGTTACAGTAGGATTGATGAGAAAAATATTGAGAGTGGATCAGCGTAAAACAGGACGAGCTTTCATACAGAGCTCGTGTGATTTTTCTGTACTCTGTTTGATTCAGTTTTATCATTGTGCCTTATTCATCGGCACTGCATGCTGCTCTGTACTGCATTCTATAGCCTTTGTGTGCAATTTTGTAATAATAATTTGTGAACAACATACCTTACGCTGTGTGGACCAGCAATGTACGTCGTCTTTTGATCATGTGGCTACAAATGGTTTCAGCTACCGGTATTAAATTCATGACACTTTCTGCTCACCGCTGTTAAACATTGCAGTTCGTTTATTCCTATTGTCATCAGCCACTCTGTTCCTTATGTATGTTGGCTAAAATTGCTGTCGAGCTTATTTTCTCACCGAGAAGTTTCATAGAGCATCATTCCTTGCATCCAGTACATTGGCAGCTGAGGATGAAATGAGTTGGTTTATTTGTCTGATCTCTGGTCATTTCGTGGTTATTCTATGGTGATTTTTATGCCTTTGCCGGTGATTAGCCGCCAAAGGCATTATGTTTTCTGGTTGTCTGTCTGTCCCTCCGTCCGTCCGTAATGATAAACTTCGTTAGTGTGATATCTTACAAACTGCTTGTGGCAATTTCGTCAAATTTACACTTATGTGCACGTTGCACAGTTGGGGACAAAGATTAACTTGTTAAATTTTGCAGTCAAAGGTCACAGCAAAATTTACCGGCAAAGGCATAACGACAGTTTTCCATCGAAGACGATCTACTTTTATCAATATGAGACAAGGAGTCTTGTTGAGACTATTTATTGTAAGTCTGAGTTTCGGTTTTTGTTGTTTTTTTTTGTTAAAAGTTTATATGCAGCCTTTTAATCTTTGACTGCAGTAAAGTGAGTTAGCTTTGGTGTTGGTCTTCCAAATGCATATCAACATTGCGTATTCTGTCGCATTTTGAACAAGTTATTGTGCTGAAATAGTTGTTGTGATCGTTGAGTGCTGTTAGAACAAACAAACACTAGTACAGTGTTATAGTAATGTGCTGTTGCTTTCACATGCCGAGCATTTATTGTGTTTGATTGTATATGACCGCTATCATTTGGGTCTTGGAACTAAAGTTTTTTAATCATCAATCTTTTGCGACAGTTCATGATTCAGTTTGGTAAAAGATCAGTTTGGTAAAAGATCTTACCAGGTTCCTGCAGTCCAGAATGAATTACCTCTTGATGTAAGACTCTTGCCATCTGCTGATACTTTCAAATACCGTCTGAAAGTGAACCTTTTCACACAGTCCGTCTGGACTTTACCGATGCTGTTCACCTGATGATCGCGTGACTGTTGACATGTTGCACATTACATGTTGTATTATTATTATTATTACTCCCACCTATGAGGTTGTGTTTTATCTGGTGTTTGTCTGTATATTTGTTTGTTTGTTAGCAGCTTCACATAAAAATTGTTGATCAGATCTTTATGAAAATTTCACCAAAGATGTGTCTTCAGACAAGCAAGATACTGTTAAATTTTAGAAGTCATCTGCTTCTCTGATCATGCAGAGCTGAAAAGTGAAAACTTTAGCGTCACCGCACTGTTCATTGTTCACCGTTGCAAACAGCTGTGAAACACCACCCTTGCTGCCGTTGCTTGCAGTGTGGTCTGGAGCTGTTTATAGCTGATGTATCAAGTCCATTCCACAACAAATAAGTAAACTGTATGCAGCCCAACACTGCAAGATGGAACAGTATTCCACAGTTTGACGTTGGAGGAGGAGGTCTGCGCTGTCCAAGTGCTCTTGTCATTATTGTTATTATGATTTTTATTTATTTTTAATTTTTTATTTACACTCGATATCAATAATCCCAAGGGATTTAAAAAATTACACTGTGCTATGCAAAAAAGCTGGACTGGCCATTAGTCCTTCTCTTAGGCAAAGCTGTCGTGTAGCAGAATGGCATTATATCGCTAAATCAGAACAGAGATTTGCTGAAACAAAAAGCTGCCCTTTCTATCATTGCCTATTATTATTATTATTTTTTTAGTACCCTTGGTAGTAAAGAACCCAAGGGTTAAAAGATACCATTATTATTATTACTTTATTCTGTTAAATTTGCGAGTCTTTGAGAAGGATGCTATACTGACGAGACCAACTCACGAGTCGGTGAAGTCAATTTGTTGTTGATAACATTCCGCTGTGGTTTGCTGTTATTTTGTTTAACGCTTTATTGGATTGGTGGATTGGTTTTGTGCACCGACATGTTTCTGTATGTGTATGTGAACGTTGTTTACCAGTTATATGGCTACGTGTATTCTCGTTCAATTCTGTTTTCTTCCAGCTTTATTTTTAGTAGTGCGTTGCCAGTGTAGTAGCACAGTGATCATAACACTTATACCACAAAGACAATGACCAGTTCTGATATTACACTTTCCTCAGTTTTGCACATCTATTACACATATTTGCATATCAGTGTTCAGCATCTGTGTTGAGAATTTGTGACCCATACCTCTGGCTTATTGCCTGTTTTCTTCATGTTGCAGTTCATTACTCCGTTGCCTTTTTTCTGTGTCATCATTGTGTACCTGAAGCAGTTGCATGTCCGTGCAAAGTTTTACTGTATGCAATAATTCTACATTCTGTGACAATATTGTGTTGATCAAACAGTTCTGGTTATTGCAGACTTGTTCAAGTGAAATTTCAGTCATTGGCTGTTGTTGCCTTGTTGAACGTGGTATTAACATTGTGTTAGTATACTTAGTACCCAAACGGTAGTATCCTACAGCAGGTGTATCTGACCTTTTTCATGTGAACCTCAGTGATTTCATTTTGGCATGGTTGTCCAGAAGTAAATTTCCGATGACGGCATCACAGAACAGTGTAATGACTTTTATACAGTCTGTAATGATCTACATTTCTTGCCACTTCTTTGTTTGTAAATACAGGGTGGGCCAAAAACACGGACCATTTTTAAAAGTGTATGACTCCTGTATGTGATGATGTAGGAAATAATCGTGTAATTTTCACTTAATTACATTTACTCCATAGTGAGATGTGATACATTAAGAGGGAACCATTTAGAGTAGTAATAATGACAGGCCGATGCATGTGAGTGCAGGAGACAAAGTAAATAATTGTTTTAAAATTTAGTTGTTTCATTACTTAGGTAGTTGTATCTTGTGTCTTCTGAAGTTATATTAGTGATCTTTTATAGTTGACGCCACACTGAATAATTCTTAAAGCTAGCGCACCGATGATGGAATGGTTGGTTTTCTTTAAGAAATTGTTTATTGGTGCGCTAGCCATATCTCTGGTTGTCACGGGAAAGTCGTGCGTTTCAGTGTCATTGATAATGTCGGCCGACAATCAAGGGCCGTGTGGCGCGGCCCTTACTGGCACAGGAAGTGGCATACAGGCTTTGGTACCGAAATTGGTGACCTGAATGGCCGCACGGCGTAGTGGCCATTATTTTGCGTTATTTTACGGAATTCGGAATTACGTCACAATGGTTGAAGTCGAAGTTAGACTCAGTCTGTCTGGGACAAAAGTTGTAGGCCATGGCAATGGTGATATTCTCGAAGGTTACTTGAGCACCCGCACTCGACAGCAAAAATCGATTTGTGCAGCACTGCGCGGCAATCACAGCAATAGCTGAGTTCCTGTATGAATGTGCTTGTGTGAAATTTAGTCGGAGGTAAATTGATTTTATCGGATTTACGTTCGACTGACTGGAAGGAAAGGGAGGAGGCGGACAGAGGGTAAAGGAGTCTGAGGAGGGGATAAGAGAGACAGGGAAAGAAAAAGAAAAAGCAGGACCTTAAGCCTTCTCAGGCCCTAGTGCCGTAAAGCTGGCTCTGAGCGCAGATGCACCGCTAAAAGACAGCTGTTTTTTCTGTAATGGTAAAGTGCCAGTTACTTGCAAGAAGCCGCCGACGATCATGATGCACTTAGTAACAGCGTCCAGGAGGGGGAGGGGGTAATAACGGCGCTGTTTGGCTGTTTACCATGAGAATCGTGATAGACACCTTCGTTTTTAATATGCGTACTCGATGCTTTTTTCACGTGATGCATAAAAACGGCCGAGGCGCATTGTGACGTTGTCAGGTGTTTTGAGCAGCGCGAATTAAAACCGTGACAGCGAATGACTTCGGAGCGGCATTAAGTAAGAAACGAGAAAAACAAGTAGCTCAGCTATCGCAGCGAGACCGTACTGCAGGGTGGGTTATATAGTTATGGCCAAAAGTGGAAGAATCTAACTGGGAGACAATATCTTACGGACATTATAAGTCTGTCTTCGACCATTGTGACGAAATTGGCCAGCAAAGCATTCGAATTCGGTGAAAAAACGTAAAATAAGGGCCATTACGCCGCTCAGAGTCATTCAAGGTCATCGAGGTCGGTATCGATCGAAAGCACGCGTATGCGACTTCCTATTAGTGATTAATAGTAACTGGCATCCTATCTCGTACCGTTTC
>Ga0066192_1000101_pt1 | contig 13666 bp, 11 predicted proteins | sample WorMetvacBELIZE1_FD_58707 | JGI IMG/M metagenome (GOLD analysis project Ga0066192, IMG submission 58707) | Marine gutless worms symbiont microbial communities from Max Planck institute for Marine Microbiology, Germany - Olavius vacuus BELIZE.1... | ecosystem: Host-associated > Annelida >... | reverse complement strand
CCCCTAAGGTAGGGCGCTGCTGGGCTTCACCAAAATAGATCGCTGTGCCGCCAAGAGAGACTTGCAAGGTACCAGCGCCCGCGGCCATCACAGGCCCAGCATTGGGACTTTTCCAACCACGGCCTTGATACCAAGCACAATGCAAAGCACGTTTGCCGCGCCCAAACAAAGCATAGGTCAGCACCACCAAACGAGCGGGGATAAAATTCAGCACATCGTCCATTCGCGCCGCACACCAACCAAAGTGCAACAGATCAGGCTTTTTATAACCCCACATTGCATCCAGCGTATTCGACAAACGATATAAAATGGCACCAAAAGGCCCCAATACTAAGAACCAAAAAATCGGAGCAAATACCGCATCACTGCCATTTTCCAGCACGGATTCCATGCTCGCCTTAGCAATCTGCGTTTCATCGAGCTGTGAAGTATCACGACTAACAATGCGCCCTACCGCTTCACGTGCAGTTGTTAAATCTTGATCATGTAGAGGCTTCGCAATGGCAATGGCGTGCTCGCGCAAGCTTTGCCAACCGATGGTGAAATACAACACCACTGCGCCGAGCAACCATTCGAGCCAACTCGGTAGCATCCACAAAATCAGAGTCAGCACCATGGCACAAGGTAATACCGCCAAACTCCATGCCATGACGCCATTCAAGCGTTGTAACACTGGACTGGCCGATAGGGACACTTGCCAAGTTCGACGACAATAATTCGCCCAATTGCCAAACCAAATCAAAGGGTGCCACGACTGCGGTTCCCCAAGCCAGCGATCTAAAATCAACGCACCAAGCAAGGCCAACGCAGTGCTTGAGCTAAACTCAAAAAGAAAATCCATCAGCTTGTCCGCAGTATCATTCAATTAACATTCGTTTTATTAATCCGTACGCTAATGCGCTAGAATTTCGCCTTATTGTAAACAATCGAACGGACAAACCCACATGCGTTTTTTTAATCTTATGGTGCAAGGTACTACTTCAGATGCGGGAAAGAGCACCTTGGTAACGGCTTTATGTCGCTTGATAAAAGAACGCGGACTGAATGTAGCACCGTTTAAACCGCAAAACATGGCGTTAAACAGCGCTGTCACCGCCGATGGCAAAGAAATCGGCCGAGCTCAAGCGGTGCAAGCCTATGCCGCAGGCCTTGAACCCGATGTGCATATGAACCCTATTTTGCTTAAGCCTAATACGGACATCGGCGCTCAAGTGATTATTCAAGGTCACTCAGTGGGCAATATGAATGCGGTGGGTTATCACGAATACAAAACCATTGCGAAAAACGCTGCACTGGACTCCTATCAGCGCCTTGCCGACCAATATGACTGTGTACTGATTGAAGGCGCAGGCAGTCCCGCCGAAATTAATCTTCGTGCCCGTGATATCGCCAACATGGGCTTTGCTGAAAGCATCGATTGTCCGGTGATTATCATCGCCGATATCGACAAAGGCGGCGTATTTGCTCATCTGGTGGGCACACTCGAACTCCTTTCGCCAAGCGAGCAAGATCGTGTCATTGGCTTTGTGATTAACCGTTTCCGTGGTGATATTGCCTTATTGCAATCAGGTCTGGATTGGCTTGAGGAACGAACCGGTAAACCTGTTCTTGGGGTGTTACCTTACTTAATGGGCTTCCATTTGGAATCCGAAGATGCCGTCGCTGCCAGCCCAACCAAACAAGGCTCAGAGACTAAATTGCACGTAGTGATACCGGTGTTACCGCGCACCAGCAACCATACAGATTGGGACGCTTTACGCTTACACCCTAACGTACAAGTTACCTTGGTGCGTAAAAACGAGGCCATCCCTCCTGCCGATTTAGTGATTTTACCTGGTAGCAAAAGCGTTCAAAGCGATTTGGCTTTCCTACGTGAACTGGGCTGGGAAGACTACATTGCCCGCCACCTTCGTTACGGAGGCAAAGTGTTGGGGATTTGTGGTGGCTTCCAAATGCTCGGCGAATACCTAGACGACCCGCTTGGCATGGAAAACGCCGAACCATCCAGCGCCAAAGGCCTTGGTTATATTCCAATGCGCACCGAGTTAAAAGACGGTAAGCAACTTAAACAACGCACTGGTGTCATTTCATCTCTTGGAAATGCAGATATCAAAGGCTATGAAATCCACAGCGGCGTCTCAGCGTTTCACCAAAGTGTGCAACACTTTGCCACTCTTGAAAACGGCGAGTTAGAAGGCTACCTATCCGAAGATAAACAAATCATAGGTACTTATCTGCACGGTTTATTCGATGATAAACACGCGTTAAAAGCCTTACTTGACTGGGCCGGAGCCGAAGACAGTAAGGACTTCGACTACGAAGCCTACCGCGAACAAGAAGTCGCCCGCCTCGCGCAAAGCTGCGACAAGCATATGGATATCGATGGGCTGATCGAACAATGTCGAGTCTTTCAGGAAAAGCGTTCGTAGAACCGCTTTTCTAGGACCTCGCTTTACGTAGCTCATGGGGTCAGATCCCTGAAACAACTCAGTTTAATTCAACCACCATCATTGAAGGGATCTGACCCCTTAACTCACATCAGTTGCTCCCGCGGGAACCGCTATACTACGCGACTTCCTCTGGATGAGGCAGTTTCTTATTGCGGAATTTTTTTAGTGTCATTCGATAACGCGCTAACAAGATCATTGCCAAAATGGTTAAGCCAACCCCTAAACCAACATATAAGCCACGCACATTTAACGTATCTGACCATGGGCTTAGGTGGGCCAGCCAATAGCCTAAAGGAATGCTTAGGCCAAATAACGAGACTGCCATGGCAATCATACTGGAGCGAGTATCTCTAAAGCCGCGCAAAGCACCAGTAAAGACGGTTTGTACCATGTCAGGGAATTGGTAGGTTGAGGAAATCAGTAGTATTCCCGCAGCCATGGCCGCGACCACTTCGTTAGAGCTGAATAAGAATGGAATGCGGTCATGCAGGCCTTGTGTGACGATAAAGCAGATCGACACGTAGCCAAGCCCTAGCGCAAGGATAATACGTACCTTTTGTTGCACCGCTTCGATGCCATCGGTCGCCATGGCTTTTGCTACCACAATCGCGGTCACTGCGCTCATGGCCATTAATGGAGTGAACAAGATAGTTGAGTAGGACATGACAATTTGCCCTGCGCCTAATGCAAGATCGCCAAACGCTGAGATCAACCACGTTAACGATGAGAACAAACCTATTTCAAAGGAGAATGCAAAACCTGCTGGCAAGCCAACACCAAAAAGGATGCCAGGGTTGCGCACATAGTACCAGTCAATACGGCTGAACAAGGTATCCCCGTTGACTCGCAGGTCGTAAAATACAAACACCAACAACGATAACCATACAGATGCCGCTGAGGCAATCGCCGCACCACTTGCTCCCATTTCAGGAAAGCCAAAGTTTCCATAAATCAGTAGATAGTTAAAAATGATATTGAGGATCAAACTTAACGTGGCGACTAGCAATGGAATACGTGGCTTACCTGCAGCCTCAAACAAGTTTTTATAAGAGGTCATTAAGGCCAACGCCATAAACGTTGGCGAAAAGAGGTATAAATACTGTGCTGTTACACGCTGCGTTTCCGCTTCGCTGGCCATCATTTGAGCCGCCATGGGGAGCAACGTGACGCTTAAAATAGCGCCAATTGCGCCCAATATAAGTGACAAACCAAATGCTTGGGACATGTATAGATTCACAAGCTTACGTTGACGCCCATGAAGATGACGAGTGATTAAAGGCGTGAGCCCAAAGGTTACACCGATCATAAAACAGGCAACGGGACTCCATAGACTTGAAGCCAAACCAACCGCCGCCAGATGCAACGAATCGTAATGTCCGAGCATCATTGTATCCACAATGCTAATGGACAATTCTAACGTCATCGTAAGAATCATCGGAAAGAGCAAATGCAGGATTTCACTCAAGGAAGGGTAACGTTTTGCAAACTGTGAAAACATGGTAGCGAGTAGACTTATTTAGGGATAACGTTCAGATGCGGCGAATTTATCACCAACCGGTCAACTTTGCACGGCTCCCCAGTGAACTTGCACCAATTGTGTGCTTTTCAAGGTCACAATAAGTGATATTATCTTGCCCGAGCACATCGTAACGCCTCACTTAAAAGCCGAAAAACAAAACAGGATCAATGGATTATGACCATTTTATCGACATTAGGCCCTCTCCTTGCTGCACTGCTTGTCGGTTATTGGGTTCCCATTAAAACGTTGACACCGGAGCGTGTTGCTCGCGGCTTGAGTCAGCTCACTTATGTCATATTAGGCTTGATTGGTTACAGTATTGGCGCATTGGATAATTTGGCTTCAAAGATCGTCATTGCAGGCTATCAAGCCGTCGTTTTATTTATCGCTATCACGATAATTCCGCTATGTGCTTTGTGGATAAGCGGCAAAGTTTTCCACGCTGGGGCGAGCAAAGTGCAGCATGTGGATAACCAACAATCCACTCGCCATGCTTTAATCGACGCAGCCAAAACGCTAGGGTGGGTTTTAGCTGGCGTAGCATTGGGCTGGCTCTTAAAAAGCTGGATTCCGAGCGTTGATGAACTCGTTACATGGTTACTTTACTTACTGCTGTTCTTAGTGGGCTGCCAACTTCGCCAAGGTAACTTCCGCTTGCGTAAACTGTTCTTAAACACTCAAGGTATGGCAATCGCCATCACCACAGTTTTAGCTACCTTACTCGCTGGCCTGATTGCAGGGTCATTTTTGGGGCTTGAATGGAACAAAAGTCTGGCCGTGGTCTCAGGCTTTGGTTGGTACAGCTTATCAGGCATCCTTATTACAGGGCTGGGCGACCCAGTGCTCGGCACCACTGCCTTTCTACTGGACCTAGGCCGCGAGATCATCGCTTTAATGTTAATACCCGCGTTCGCTAGAATTAACAGTCACCTATCCGTTGGCTACTCCGGTGCCACCGCCATGGATTTCACTTTACCCTTACTGGGCAAAGTCCATGGCGCTGAAATCGTCCCGGTTTGTATCGCCAGCGGCTTTATAATGAGCTTCCTAGCACCCGTATTAATTCCGCTGTTTATGGGGATGTAAGCGCTTTTTTAGAACCTCGCTTCGTGAGGGAACAAACTCGCATACCCGCATGTCTTTCCCGCGGTCGTACGAGCGGGTTGTACCCGCGATTGAAAGCTGTGAAGCTAATAAATCGGCTGCCCAACACGTTGAATATGATCAATTAAAGTATCATTTTCTATTTGAGAAAATATCGATAGATCAATTTGATACGGCAACATGAGATCATCTAACTCAGCCTCTATACGATTAAATAACGACCAGTCAATATCGTCCATTATTGTCATATCAATATCGGACGATATGCGATAGTTACCTTTCACTCGCGAACCATACACCAGAACTTGCGTAACGTCAGGAAACCGCTCAAATACAGAGCAGATTTTCTCAATTTCCGAGGCAGTCAAACCAAATTGATCTGACATTAAACGCCTACCTGCTCATCATCTGCTTTCTGTTGAAATGTCACAACAAACTCTGCAAACAACTGAGCGTATTTAGTACGAAGGTGTTCGATAATTTGATTCGCTGTCGCTTCATTATAGGTATGCACTGTACGGTTGCGATCTTGCAACATAGCCAACCAAGCATGACCATCTGAAATTAGCTCTCGTTTAAAGCCTTCACGAATTGCATCACGAGAGCCTGAGACGGATTCAATACCCTGCCAGATCAAATAATCACGCAGTACATTCCAAGCTAACTCATAGGTGAACTCAAACGCCTGAATGGAGCCTTGCTTCTCGATATTGCTCAGTTCGCGCTCAGACATGAGCTGCAATGCTTCTTGAAGCTGTGCATACGCTTTTTTGAAGTGATCAAAGCGTTGTAACCAACGAATATCTTCAGACATAACAAAACTCTTATTTGGAAGTTAAATTGAGCTTAGCGAATAATCTACTGTCATTCGAGCTACATTTATTAAGGTTTCACTGTGCTAGGAAACGAACTCGCATGCCCATATATCGTTCAAGCGGTAACAAAGTCTTGTAGGACCTCGCTTTGCGAGGGAACAACCTTGCATACCCGTATGCCTTTCCCGCGGGGACCGCGGTCGTACGAGCGGGTTGTACCCGCGATTCAAAGCTATTGTGTCACTTGCTTCCAAAGCCCTAAGATCGCGTCTTGGTCTTTGTCAGTCACACCTTCCGCTGCCAATGTCGCTTTAAGCTCTGTTTCAAAGTAGGCATCAAATTCTTCGGCACCTTCGCCTTCGACGGCACTGTGCAAGCCAAGTAGCCCCAGTAAGTAGGCACAGTAAAACAGTTGGTCGCCATCATCGGCTTGGTGTTCTAGTTCTCTGAGTTGTTCTGACAAGGCATCGGAACGTTCTGCGAATGTGATCATAATTTCCTCTCTGGCAATAGAAGAAAAGCCGAGTTCACGTCAGTGAACTCGGCTTTAGTAAGGTAATGCGCGTAAGCTTAAGGCTTAAGTTTCAATGTCTCAAGTGTACGCGAGCGAATCTCAAGTAATAGATCCGTGTTTTCTACGAGAGATTGACCGTAGGAAGGCACCATTTCTTTCATCTTCGCTTGCCACTCGTCTGACTTCATGCGGTCAGCAAAGCTGCGCTCGAGGATGTTGATCATGGTATTCACTGTTGTTGATGCACCTGGCGATGCCCCCAGTAAAGCAGCAATAGAGCCGTCTTCAGACACGATCGCTTCTGTACCAAACTCAAGTTTACCAGCACCATCTGGGCCTTTTTTAATGATCTGCACACGCTGCCCCGCGTACGCCAACGACCAATCTTTATCTTGAGCATCTGGGAAGAAGTTACGCAATGAATCACAACGATCTTTGTGAGACTGGCGCACTTCACTGATCAAATACTTAGTGAGATCCATGTTGTTTTTACCAACACTTAGCATGTTACCAAGGTTGTCAGAACGAACACTTTTCACTAGGTCAAACACCGAGCCTTGTTTCAAAAACTTGGTTGTGAAGCCTGCAAATGGACCAAACAGAATGGCTTTTTTACCATCGATGATACGTGTGTCCAAATGCGGTACAGACATCGGTGGTGCACCAATGGGTGCGGCACCATAAACTTTAGCGTGATGCTGCTCAACCAACTCTGGCTTTTCACACACCAACCACTGGCCACTCACAGGGAAGCCGCCGTAGCCTTTGCCCTCTTTGATACCGGATTTCTGCAGCAATGGTAAAGCACCACCACCGGCACCAAGGAAAACAAACTTCGCTTGGAACTCACGACGCTGACCTTTTTGATCAACAACCACTTTCCAAGAGCCATCTGCTTGCTGCTTTAGCTCTTCAACCTCGGCACTCAGCTCGATGTTCACAGCATCTTGTGATTCAAGGAATGACGCCATATTACGTGCAATCGCACCAAAGTTAACATCTGAACCGTGCTCAATGCGTGTCGCAGCCAACGGCTCATCGCCAGTGCGGTTTTGCATAATCAATGGCATCCACTCAGCCATCGTTGCTTTGTCTTCGGTATACTGCATCTCGCGAAACGCAGGGTGTGCACTCATTGCTTCAAAACGAGACTTCAGTTTTTTCACGTTATCCTCACCCCAAACAAAGCTTTGGTGTGGTACGCGATTTATGAATTCTTCTGGGGCTGGTAGCAGACCTTTTTCGACTAGGTAAGACCAGAATTGTAAGCTAACTTCAAACGCGGCATTGATGTTAACGGCCTTATCGATGTTGGTCGAACCGTCTGCGTTAGGGGAAGTGTAATTCAGTTCACAGTAGGCTGCATGTCCAGTACCAGCATTGTTCCAACCGTCCGTACTTTCTTGTGCAACTTTGTCTAGACGCTCAACCATGGTAATGGATAGTGAAGGGTCAAGCTGTTTCAGTAACATGCCAAGGGTGGTGCTCATGGCACCGCCACCAACGAGTAGTACATCTACAATATTTGAGGTCATATGAGTTCGCCGTGTCATAGCCAGTTGTAGTTTGAGAGTAATCAGGAAAAGGGCTGTTAACCATCTATAAGGGAAGGTGCGAATACGAACCAATACAGACGCATTCGGACTGTCCCTCTGCAATCTGGGTAAAGATCATTGCATTTCCTCATTACTCCCCTAACGAACGCGGTTCAAAACAGAAATACGCCGCTTTGAACGAAAGCGATCAACCTTGCAAGGGTTTTGAGCAGGTGTGTCGCAGATTATACGGATTTTGACGCTAATGTCTTGATACCTTGGTATTAGATTAGCAATCTTTGACAGCATAAGGAGGAGTTTCTAAGGAATTCCTCTCTAACCATAAATCATTGTTTAAAAAGTACTTTTTATAATCCAGACAAAGAAAAGGGGCAAAAACACAGTTTTTGCCCCTTGGCTTTATAAACTTACGAAATACCCGCTATTAATAACCTGATCACGTCATTCAGATTTGAGTAAGCGATTTAACTGAAGGTGAAGGTATATCCTGCTGCACTTAAGTAATCCGCTTCACTTTGCAAGTTAGCCGCGGTTAAAGGCCTAGCGTCTAGCCAGCCCGGCAAAAACTCTGCATGCAAGGACTTGTCACTGGCTTTCAACGTAAAGATTGGCATATCGCCCTCTTTACGATCAATGTGCAATAGGATTGCCAAACGCAATAGAATCGCTAAGCGATCTAGGTCTTGTTGGTCACTTTTAGTAAAGCGATATTCTAGCGACTGGGTAAATTTACGACGGTGGCGCAATACCAAGTTCGCCAGAGCTTGCTGCTCTTGTTGGGAGAAGCCAGGCATATCCGATTCACTAATGATGTAGGCACCATGCTTATGATAACGGCTATGGGAAATCCCCAAACCACACTCATGTAGCAAACTTGCCCAACGCAAAATATCTTCACTGGAGAGTGATGCCACCCCCCAATCCGATCGCACCTGCTCAAGCATAGACAAAGAAGTATGGGTTACTAACTTAGCTTGCTCGGTATCAATATGATATTGATTCAGCATGTAATTGACGGTGCGCTCACGAATGTCACTGTCAGCGTAACGACCCATGATATCGTACAACACACCTTCACGTAGTGCGCCGTTAGAGAAATCCATTTGCTTAATGCCAAAACACTCAAACACAGCGGTTAAAATGGCAATACCTGCTGCGATGGTGGTTTTTCGCTCAGGCTTCAAGCCCAGTAGATTGATATTGTCCGCATGCCCTGCATCAAATAACGCTTTTTGGATCTGCTTGAGGACTTTAGGTGTGATGCCCTTTTTGCTCCAGCCCATCTCTAGGGCTATGTTATAAGCCGCCTTAATGGTACCTGATGAGCCAATGGCCACATCCCAGCCCTCATCTAAGTAATCGTCTTGAATACTCAAAAGTTCTAGACGGGCTGCAGTCACTGCTTTTTGAAAATTAGATTTCGTGATGGTGCCATCTGCAAAAAAGCGTTGGCGGTAGCTAACACAGCCCATATGCAGGCTTTCCGTTAAAATCGGTTCAAGCTGTTGACCAATGATAAATTCCGTTGATCCACCACCGATGTCGACCACCACACGTTTTTGCTCACCATGGTCCATGGTACGCGCCACACCAACATAAATTAAGCGGGCTTCTTCTCGACCAGCAATGATCTCAACCGGGTGACTGATGACATCCATGGCTTTGGAAATAAAGTCATATCGGTTTTTAGCAGCACGCAATGCATTAGTACCGACAATCCGCACAGAACCTAAAGGTAGATCATCAATCACTTGCGCGAACTGAGCGATACAATCAATACCACGCTGTTGCGAGGCTTCGTCTAAGGTATCGTCTTCTTGTAGGCCTGCCGCCAGTTGAACCTTATCGCCGTACTGCCCTGTAATACGCAATTGTCCATGAGTCACTTGCGCGACCACCATATGAAAACTGTTCGAACCTAGGTCGATTGCAGCAATTTTTTCAAATGGAAAGTCATGGGATTGTTGCACTAACAGTGATTGCATCCATTATCGCCTTTTTGAGATTTCTGTTAATGAGCGGAAGATTAACTGGTTTAACCGCATCTGTCATGAGTAAATTCTGGGACCTTTTTTGACTTTTTACCCCATCTGAAGCAAAACTTTTACGGAAAACGATCAAAAAATTAACAAAAAAGGCGTTTTTAGGCCTTTTAGGCTATAGACCTATGGAAATTGTCGCACTATAGTTAACCAGTCTTATGGATGTCAGAGACATTAGGTCTTTGTATCAATGACTCCAATCAGGTAATACACGCTGTTCGACTTCGCCCATCGCGAACAATCAGAACTCCAGCCATGGTTATACCCGTAGCCGGTCTTCGGTGTCGAAAAGCATTTACATTTAATACTTCCGACACTGATCATTAACGCTGTGTTATTACACTACGATGGTCCCGTCTTTTTTCTCAATATGAGCTAACTACAAACATTCGTTTATGAACCTTACCGAACTAAAAAAGAAATCAGTCCCTGAACTATTAGATATCGCAGCGGAAATGGGGTTAGACAACCTTGCCCGCTCCCGAAAACAAGATGTTATCTTCGCGATCCTAAAGCGCCATGCGAAAAGCGGTGAAGATATCTACGGCGATGGCATCCTTGAGATTCTACAAGACGGCTTTGGCTTCTTACGCTCTCCTGATAGCTCATACCTAGCTGGTCCTGACGACATTTATGTCTCACCTAGCCAAATTCGCCGTTTTAACTTGCGTACAGGCGATACGATTGCCGGCAAGATCCGTCCACCAAAAGATGGCGAACGTTACTTCGCACTATTAAAAGTCAACGAAATCAACTTCGATAAACCTGACAGCGTTCGTAACAAAATCCTATTTGAAAACCTTACACCTCTATTTGCCGATGAGCGTCTAGTGATGGAAGCAGGTAACGGTTCAACAGAAGACGTTACATCGCGCATCATCGACCTTGTTGCACCGATGGGTAAAGGTCAGCGTGCTCTTGTGGTATCGCCACCAAAAGCCGGTAAAACATTTATGTTGCAGAACATCGCTAACGCGATTACTCGCAACAACCCAGAATGTCACATGATCGTACTTCTGATCGACGAACGTCCTGAGGAAGTAACAGAGATGTCACGTACTGTTCGCGGTGAAGTGGTAGCGTCTACCTTCGATGAGCCGCCAGCACGTCACGTACAAGTAGCAGAAATGGTGATCGAAAAAGCAAAACGTCTTGTTGAACACAAAAAAGACGTGGTCATCCTTCTTGACTCGATCACACGTCTAGCTCGTGCTTACAACACCGTTATCCCATCCTCTGGTAAAGTTCTTACCGGTGGTGTGGATGCGAACGCACTTGAGCGTCCTAAGCGTTTCTTCGGTGCGGCACGTAACGTTGAAGAAGGCGGTAGCTTGACCATTATCGCTACAGCGCTTGTAGACACAGGCTCTAAGATGGACGAAGTTATTTTCGAGGAATTTAAAGGTACAGGTAACTCTGAGTTACACCTTGACCGTAAGATTGCTGAAAAACGCACATTCCCTGCGATCAACATTCGTCGTTCTGGTACTCGTCGTGAAGACCTTCTGACTACAGAAGATGAACTACAGCGTATGTGGATCCTGCGTAAGCTTCTGAACCCAATGGAAGACATCGCTGCGACTGAGTTCTTGATTGACCGTCTAAAAGTAACGAAGACTAACGATGACTTCTTCGAATCTATGAAGGGCAAAAATAAGTAATCGTTTCGCGTCCAAGTAATACAGAGGCCACTTCCACACTTCATTGGTGAAAGTGGCTTTTTTTTGCAAGTCACAACGATATAATATCGCAAATAGAAATCATTCTTATAAAAATCATTGAGAGCTGCCCAAGCAGTTTCCAGAGAACACAACGGAGTTATCTAGGTGAAAGACGTTAACGCTAAGGTCATTCGAGTCGAATCACTCAATGAGACAGTGTACAAAGTAGATTTAGAAATCAAAGACAGCCCGTTTATCGCTGGGCAATACTTGATGATTGCTTTGCCGACTGGCGAGAAAGTTCCTTATTCCATTGGCAGCGCGCCACATGAACTACCTAACTTGAGTCTGTACATCTTAGTATCTGATCAAGAATCCCTAGCTTTTAAAGTGGTTGAACACTTGAAGCACAGCCCAAGCGTAGATCTAGTACTACCAGGTGGAGATGCACACATTGAAAAAGCGCCAGCTGAGTTAAGCGCTCCACTGCTTCTCATTGCTGGCGGCACAGGCTTCGCACAAATGAAAAGCATCTTTGATGACCTTGTGCACAAAGGTTACCAAGGACCAGTTCACTTTTACTGGGGGCTACGCACCGCTGCAGATACCTTTGTGATGGACTGGATTAAAGATCATCAGTCACCAGAAAACTTCCATATCCACGTGGTTGTTAATGAAAAGAGTGATGACTGGGATGGTCGCACTGGCTGGCTTTACGAAGCCATTCTAGAAGATCACCTTGAGCTCACTGACAGCCATGCTTTCATCAGTGGTTCAGTCGGTATGGTTTATGGCACGCTTGATCAACTAGAAGCCAGAGGTATTCAGGAAGCAAACTGCCACTCAGATGTGTTTGCCTACGCGCCACGCCCAAGCAAATAATCCCATTTGAAAACAATTCTCATTACTGGTAAATTATATCCCTATCAGTAATGAGGTTGTTATGTCACGTCCAATTACGCTAGAAACCGTATACAAAGCACATCACCCTTGGCTTTCCAGTTGGCTGCAAAAACGTCTGGGTTGCCATGCTCAAGCTGCAGACATTGCGCAAGACGCTTTTATTAAACTTTTAGTTAAACCGCAGCATTTCTCTCAATTGGATGATGCCAAAGCCTTCATTACTACTATTGCGAAAGGCCTATGTATCGATCATTGGCGACGTAAGAAGATCGAACAAGCTTGGCTAGAAAGCATGCAACAAGCAGCGGACACTGTCACACTTGATGAAGCTGAACAGCGTGTCATCATTGACACATTGATTGTGTTAGATGAGTGGTTAGCCAAACTCCCGCAAGAGGTGTCACATGCGTTTATTGCCTCTCAGGTACAAGGTTTTACCTACGCAGAAATAGCGCAACAACTTAACCTCTCAGAACGCACCATTAAACGTTATATCGCTCAAGCACTCGTACACTGTGCCAAATTAGCCATCTAAACACATGTCTCAAATGTCCGACCATCCATCCTATGATCAAGCCCTAGAACAAGCGGCAGAATGGGCGATTGAGCTGGGGGAAAACCCTAGTCAAAGCCACCTCAGTCAATGGCAGACTTGGCTCAATCATAGCCAAATAAACCAACAGGCATGGCTGAAAATTCAACAGGTGCAAACTCGCTTTCAAAGCGTGCAAACGTCTAACGCCGCAAAGGAAGTTCTCACTGGAACGCCTCAACGGCAGATTCAAAGAAGAGAGTTTCTACAGCGTTTTGCGGCTTTTGGTGGCATTACTCTGGGTGCTAGCTGGCTCACAAGCCAGACGAAGGTAGGTAGCTGGGTAGGCAACTTATCCGCAGATGCCCACACAAATATTGGTCAACGCCAAAAATTAACCACTTTTGCAGGAGCATTGTGGCTTAACACTACCAGTGCACTGAACCTCAGCGACACAGAGCAACACCTACAGTACGAACTTTTAAGTGGTGAGATTGCGCTCAACTCAATGAACAATCAAAGAACATCTCAATATTTATCCATTGATGGTGTTCAAATCATATCTCAGCA
>Ga0066192_1000099_pt1 | contig 13731 bp, 3 predicted proteins | sample WorMetvacBELIZE1_FD_58707 | JGI IMG/M metagenome (GOLD analysis project Ga0066192, IMG submission 58707) | Marine gutless worms symbiont microbial communities from Max Planck institute for Marine Microbiology, Germany - Olavius vacuus BELIZE.1... | ecosystem: Host-associated > Annelida >... | reverse complement strand
CGAAAAGAAAGTTCACGTTCGCTATCTCATCTCCTGATGAGTTTCTTGTTATACCATACGGAAGACCATTTAGCCTACTTTTCAGAGAAAAAGAATGGTTGGTGGGGGCGACTGCCCCAGACCCCACTGTGCTTACAGCGTTCCCGCAGTCTCCCCACTTGATGGGAGGGCAGCTGGCCCCTCTGCAAGAACTCTACCCACTCTCGGCCCTTTGGGCAGTATCACTTTCCAGCTAGTAGCAACGCCCGACTCTCGCCCCCTTCCTTAAGTTGAAATCCTGAATACGCCTGTTACAATATCAGCTACTGCCAAGAACCTGCACAACTGGTGGCCATGTGTATCAAACAATTACTAAAGACCATTCAAGATCACGGTAATTGCTTCCTTCTTACTCCTCCAGCTTTGGACAAAATTAGAAATTTGCAGGACAATCTACGTTTGCTTTTTTCTCATCAATGAAAAAACAACATTTACATATAATAAAAAAGACATATTATTACTATCGTTAGATCACAAACAGGCCATATACATGCAGCCGAAATGAAACAATGGTAAGTTTATGTATTAAAACATTATCAACACTTAACAGGTAATGTCACACTATATACAGCATCAGTCTACAAAATACACAAGTCTATTTGCGCTGCAGAAATATTGTTTAAAAATAACCACTATGTATAATGGCTATACCTAGTGTAGTTTAAAAAAACAAAATACTACAACTGAAAAAGCCGACGCGGCTTTGCATACACATGTATATACATTGTTAGTAACACTTCAATAACTCCAAGTCTGCACATCTGCATCTGTCAACATAATGCAAGGCCTCTGTTGCAATTACATAACAAACTGCTAAAAGCCTAACTGAACTTGCTAAAACCAACTGGCACAAACATTAAACATTTTTCAGTACTGTTGCAACTACTGCACAACCTGTCACGTGTATCTAGCATGCCGAATTCGTACGTACACGACACCAACTCTTACATCACCTGTGCCTGTGGTATCATGTGACCCTTTGGGCGGGTGGATTTGTGACATCAAAGCTGAAGGTGCAGTATGTATCAATGGTGTACAGACTGGTGATCTGAGAATGGCATAATGCTATATCATTGGCAGTAGCATGGGTAAGCTTAAAGAAAGGGTTAATAGGTGTCTGCATGGGAGAATGCAGAAACACAAAGTTTACAGATGAAGGACAAAAATTAAGATGCACAGAACTACCAAGTAATGACTGTGATGAAGCTAATAATACCATTTACGTTTGATAACCATTAACAGATCTACTAAAAAGACAGAACCAATATCCAAAACTGGCAATGGATATTCAGTTTTAAATCATTTTGCAATTTAATAACCCAGAATCAACTCATTTAATTCCTAACATTGTCAGTTTCGTAAATCAAAGATGGTGATGAAATTCACATTGTGACCATACCTGGGTTTCTAGCAGGGAGAATCGATGCTAGTGGGCATACAAAGTATGGGGCATACAAAGTATGCTTAAACTCGGTTTTTCCAGGGAGGTCGTCAACTGCTACATGCTGTTAAAAATTTTCACTGCAAGTGCTTACAAAATTCACGTTAAGTAATCAGTGTAAATTTAACACAGTCATCTGTACAACAGGCACAGAAATGCATACCAGGTGTGTCGGAGCACGCACAAGATACTACAGGTAGTAAAGAGGTACACCCAGTCATGCTGACCAACTTCAACAATGCGCGCTGTAATATTTTATGCATATTCATCAAACATTATAAACAATACAGAGAACTCTCTAACTACACAGGAGTATTACAAATCACATATAAAATGGTTCAAAGTGCATTTACTGTCGTCCCTTGTGTATTGTAACGCCCACTGAACTGGTGGCTGAAAATGCCAGCTGTTAATAATACACAACTGTGTTGAATCGATTGTTAACTGGCCAACTATAAAAGAACGCATTTCTAAACTAGGAACTGCACACAGGCTTTACTACTTGCAAACAGCCAACCACAGTAACTCAGTTTTACTAAATACAATTTCACAGAAATAATGCACCAGAAATGATCGTCATGAACACATGCTCACATAGTACTCTACAGCAAAGAGACTGCAATAAAGCCACAATCTACATGGGACTCAACAGACCGACTCACACGTAACATGGTGGATTACATCACACAAGCAGTTTGGCCGCAGCCTTGCATGCATCATGGTTGCTTGCAGTTTCGTGAAACTGCTTATTACATAGCACGATTACTACAGAATTATCTGCCACAAATTTCAAGGACAAAAACATTTTGACAAAGTTTTCACTACATAAGGGTGTTTTTTTGTTCTTATAAAAATTCATCAGTTACAAAACAAAGTTTTACAACCTCCATGACATCTTAAAATGTGATACGAGAACAATGGCCTGGAGCTGGCGGACATCTGCAGGCGACATTAGCACTAAAACTGGACAATGTTTGGCAGTACTCTTTACCTGGTCTGTAGTTACCTGTCCCACTACAGGCCATTACTATCTTCAGCTAGTACCAGGTTTTGCTAGTTGGTGACCACGTACATCTTAACCTGCCTGCGATTTTGTCACTTAAACTGACCGACACATGGCACGTTAAAAACTGCATAATAATAATAATAAATAAATAATAACTAAATCCCACATTTGCCTCAACCAACTATTGATGCCCCGGTGCAGCACTTCTGGCAATAGCGTCACTGTAATCTCTGCATGAATAATAATAATAATAATGATAATGATAATGATGATAATGATAATGATGATGATGATGCAAAGGTTAAATTACATACATAACCAGTGGTAAAAGTAGACAATAAGAGATGTCACACTATCTAACACACATATGCGGACACTTCATAATTAACCAGAGATAAAACCCCAAATCCTTGTCCACTGAACCTCAAATCATACTGTATATTATAAAACAGCACACAAAACATTAATATTATAACACACAGATTGACACTCTTTCTCCACAGTGCAAAGGAGAAATAGTCATTCTTTGACCACAGAAGTTAACGGTGGTAGTGTGAGAATAAAAGCACTGACACGCCATGAATCACAGGTCAACTGTGGCTTACCACAGCTCAACGATGCACAAAATTAATAATAAATTTAAAATTTCAACAACTTCATTTACATCCATATTGACGCCATAGGAATTCTGCCGCAGAGCAAGCAATAATGTAATGCATGAAGTAGCCAGTTCATCACTACCACTCAAACTACCGTACTCATGACCAATTCTGCACTACAATTAGAACTGACAACAATACAGTAACAAATGTACCAAAATATTGCTGCTAGACCTTATGTTGAATACACCCAAACCCATAGACAGAATAACAATGCTGATTCGTAACCACCCGCACTTACGATTCTTCACTTTGTGAATGACTTAAAGTGCGTCATCAACCGCGTAATAATAATAATGATGTACATAATTAGTGCTGAGGCCAATGTGAAGAAGCTCCCTCCTCAAAGCAGCCAGGGCCCAAGATAGTGCAGTGATTACCACAAAACTTCTAATAAACGCCATTAGAACACGGGCTTCTGAACTCCTGGCATCAATTGGAGACTGGCGTTCATTCCAGACCCAGCATTTATAAGAACACTGGCCTCAAGCCCGCGGCGTCTATTACATGTTTTAATACTGGGTATACCGTACATTAATGCTTATTCTTTTATCATCGACTAAGCGATAACGGAGTCAAATTAGCACATCTAGTGATGCACAGAATGTTTTATAGCATAGTTTTATCTGTATGGATGGGCTTAAGGCCTACAGGCCTATGTGTTCTGACTGTTCTGCGTCTATTAGAGACCCGGTGTCTATTGGAGAACCGACGTTTATTAGAACACGCACATCAGAACCCCAGCGTTTATTTGAGACCCGGCGTTTATTAGAAGTTTTATGGTATCCCTCTGCATCAAAACCATAGCTGCAAATGTTTTGATGCTGTTTGACCTTCACATAATCCAGATGTGATAACATAGTTTATTATTACTCATTACACAATACAGGCCAAATGTTCTGCAGGGACAGAATTTTCGGCGATGCGGCATAGGCTGCAGCATTGGCTAAGTGAACGATATATGTCTAATAAAGGCGACACAACTATACAAATCATTACATACATTTACTCTTGAAATATAACTCAATTTTACCTTCTAAATTTAGCCTTAGCTACTTTGTCAAATCAGACTGACAAACAACTCAATCTTCACATAACACAGTTGTCAGTTGCACTGGCAATAAATAAAGAATTCAGTATCCTGCACAATAAAATTGATGAAAATGTACAAATAATATCTCGCATGCTCCACTGAGGTTCACCAGTTTAAATTATCAAAAATAAATTATCAAATTTTCCCCAATCTAGGATGTCAAACATCTCACAGTTTTTGCTACACTGCAACCAACTTCATGCTATCTGGATTAAAGTCGTCTGTTATATGATGTTGCCGTCCATGTACGACCGAGACACACGTACATCACAGTGTTTCTGAGCCACAAATGCTTTATACTTGACATAATTCATTTAACAACATTGCTACTAAACACAGATGATTAAATTACACAAAAATATCAGCATCCCGCCGACAAGTTATCCTTAAACACAAACCATTAGTAAAATCAAAGAAAATTCAAACACCCTTGATGTTAAAAGAACTGACATTATGATGTGCTTGCAAAATACAACAGACCAACTACCAACGACTAAAGTTGGCATTGTCTGTACAGACCGGGACAGAGACAATAAACGCACCAGACATGCTGCGAGTCGATAATATATACAGAGCTATCTACTCGATGTATGCGACTGTCATTGCATTGACAAACAAGTGGCAGTTTTTGCAACATGTAGCACTCAATACGTCACGCTGTTACAGATTATGCATGGGAAAATTCAGCGCACCCATACCGAAAGATGCTGCACTATGGTGGCCTGCAAACGGTGGACCCATTGCGCTGCTGATTGCTGCTGCGCGTGCATCAAATGCGCCACTGTGGTGCTGGTGATGGCCGCCAAGCAGCGCGTTGAACCCCATGTCGTGCAGCATGTGCTGGGCACGGCCGCCGTATGCCGCCGGCTGATGGTGGAGTGGATCTTGCGCCGACGCGCCATGGTGAGGAAATTTGATTGGAGAGATGGTGCTATGCTGGTCTGTCATGTTTGCAACGCCACCGACATCCGCAAAGAGACTTCCGAAACCAAATCCGGGTGCTGATGGTGTATGTGGCATCATCGGTGCTGCAGCTGCTGCTGCCATGTGGGCTTCCATACCAAAGCCATGTGTGCCCGGCTGAAAGTTAAGACCACCAAGGCCATTTGCAGTAGCACGGCCAGCGGGTGAGAATGGGCTAAAGGGGTTTGCAGTATCTCGATGATGCTGCAGCGTTTTGGCAGCCGCGTTAGACAAAGGACGGCCAGCGCCACCAAAAATGTTTGTTGAGAAATAGCTGAGCGAGTCCGCGGCTGAAGGTTGGGCCCCTTGTAGGCTCCCACGATTTGGGGACACCCCACCCCCAAGGCCGAAGTACGGTGTCATGCATCGGCTGTCAAACATGCTTGGATCTAAGTCGTACATTGGAAGCCCAGGTGCCGTCTGTGTCACTGACTTTCCGGAAGACTTTTTCTGGGACTTTGATGACGAAGACGACGACCGATTTGATGAGGATTTCGGAGGCGGATGTGGCGCTGGGGCAACAGCGGCCGGCGACTTGTGCTGCAATGCACCTTGCTGCTGTTTACTGTCTTTATCACTCTTCTTCGACGTCCCTCCACCGCCGTGTCCTTGAGCCATTCCGACACTGGCACAGTCCCGCACTGACGAGTAGTTTAAAGGTGGAGGATCAAACCCAACGCTTGTTAAATTGGGGCTGAACTGTGTTCCAGCGGCTGGAGAATGGTAAGACGGCGTAAGTTCAAAACCGGTTGAGGATGCACGAGCAGAACACTGCCGATCTGGCATTGTAGACGGTGGATGGTGTAACGGAGGACTTGTCAACGAATTTGCAAGACCACCAAAACCGACATAATTTGACCGTTCAGCGACGGCCGGTGAACGACTTCGACGAGCTGTGGACATGTTCTGAGCACCTGAGCTAGATCCAGATGAAAGGCGATGTCCACTAGACCGTGTTGAACCCATTCCATCTTTCGGCATAGGTTCCAAAAACTGTCCAACACCAGAACCAGTGCATTGGCCAAAGCCAGATGAGTAGCCATCTCGTGACATATTCTGCAAACCAAAGCAACAAATAATGAGAGAAGTGCAGTTAATGCTATGACCGAGATTAAGATATGTCAGTACTTGGCCTTGATGCATCCTTAAGGACAGTATGAAAGTCCTTGGCCTTGACCACAAATCTCAAGCCCTTGGCCTTGGTAAGAAAAGCCAAGTCTTTAGCCTTGGGTTTGGCATGGTCTTTCGCCTTGTAACAGGAAGCTCATTTGGCCTCCTGATCAATCAAATATGGTATGGGGGTATAGTATAGTTTGATATCCCACTCGACACATTTTTAGTTCAATTCAATATGTGTAATGAATTATAAAACAGTGAGTCACTGTAAGTCCTAGAAAATGTTCCTTATTAACATCCTGACTGAAACTATACACCTCCTCAAGCAACTGGCTTCAACCATAAGGTTGCTGCGAGTTTTTGCTTAGTAGAGTGTGACGGTGCAGACAGATTCACAGCTTCACACTACAGTCGTGCGACCTTAAAGCAAAATGCCATACATGTCACTTGGCTCATTTCGGATGAATCAAATGAACAAAAAACTTGTTTGACAATTATGACAATTACAAAAGTTATTTATTAACAGGCACATCTAACAAAAATATACTGAAAAAATCTAATTCACAATAACTTTTTACGAACCTGTTGTTGATGATGTCTCGATTTGGACATTTCTGTGCTAGACTCGTGGCCTGGCCTGATAGAGTTCCCGGCTGCTGACTTGTGTGTCTGCTTGTCAACGCCACAAGATGGCAAGTTGTGAGAAAGAGGTGAAAACCGGCCTGGTGGACCCCGAATTGATGACTGTGGATCAAAGCCAAACGGTGACGGAAAGGAAGAGAATGGATTGCGGGCAAATCCATATTCGGCAGCGGCAATGGATGCCAGCGACATCTCATGATAATGTGGCTGTGGCTGAGCTCCATTCATTGCAGCATAAGGATACTGAAACGGCTCAATCACACTTGTTGCAATTTTACTCTGAACTGCACAGCTTGACGAAGACGCTGCTCTGGGTGCAAAGAAATCCGACTCTATCATCTGTCGCTGGCGACTGTCCTCCTGACATGACGATCGGTGCTTTGCACCTGCCGAACAGTCCATGTTGCTGCTGTACATGCCACCAACTTGGGAGGCTCCAGACGATCGACTGTTCCGACCTTCGGAGGAATTTGATATCTTCTGAGAGCAGTTTGACCGCAGTGATGATGAACTGTTGAGACTGTTGACGCTTGCACTGTTCACAGCTCGGTCACAGTGCAGTGAAGCATGTGCCGTCGACACCGAATGGCCTTCTACACTGCAGCTGCCACCTGAAGACCGACTTCTTACTGCCACTTCACCAGCTGAGTAGTTTTCACAATATCCACGATCAACTGGACCAGGATCATAGCTAGCTGTGTCTGCCGAACGGCGTTTCATGGAATCCGACTGGTTTCCAACACTGCTTGATCGGCCAGGCACAGTCTCGTCTATGTTGACATAACCTGTCGCAATGTTTTCTCTCATTTCCATGCTGGTCTTTGCACAGCTTCTAGTACTGGCATCTGCCATTGCTCCACTGCTTTCATGCGAACAACTTCGGACCGGATTATTTCGATCAGCAGCATATGGCAGCGATTCTGATCGACTTACAGCGCATGAGCTGACGGCAGATCCTGGGTGTACAGTCATAACAGTAGTTGTGGACGGCAATACAGGAGCTGTGGCTACCTGACTGAGACTGCTACCTGGTGATGATGATGATGACGTTACTGTGACTTGCAGATTCGGACTTGTTACAACTGCATCAGACTGACAACTAAGCACAACAGACGTAGTGGTAACTGATGTGCAAGTAACTGTGCTGGCAACTGATGTGCATGGAACTGCTGTTTTACAGCCAGCAACTGTTTCTACAGATTTACTGGCCTCAAGTGCTTGCAAAGGTTCAATGGTCTTTTCATGTGGAAGGTCTGAAAACGAAGGATTATCAAAATGTGGTATATTCTCATTAACACTGTTCTGACTTCCTGTGGATGACAATTCGTTAACCGGCGAGGACTGTCTCTGAACAGGATCGGCATTTTTTGCAGGAACTTTAGGCGACGGTATATCAATTACATCCGATGCACTATCACCAACTTCTGGTTCAGTGCGGCTGCGAACAGTCTGTGCAGACAGTTTTGTGGCACTTCGTGGTGTAGAACCATGCATCTTTGGTGGTACAACATGGCGAGCCAATGTCGCTATGTTGCTGTGCCGTGCAGTTACTGACTTAGATGTCACTTCATCGGATGACTGCCCATCACTGTTCACAGTGTTAACCAAATCTTCGAGATCAGCCATATCCGCAGTCTGCATCTGCTTTTGAGGAGGGGTTTCAATCACATCCGCATCATCATTACTGTGTCCCAACGTCTTACGTGTACCACGATTTTCTTTGTTCTCAGACTGAACCGTCTCCATTTTGCTGACGTCATTCCGACCATCCACTACAGGCTCGGACAACCGGGAAGCCTTGTTATTGGATAACTTATCACCAACTGATGAACTGGCTGGTTTAGCAGCCGGCAACTTTGCTGTGTTAATGTGGCCATGTGACGATTCATCCGCCAGCTTTTTCGTTGTGTTCCGGTATGGCGAATAACTACCAACTACATCCAGTGGCACGATGTCATCCGCTGAAAAGTCGAACACATCCATGGGATTATTTTTTGGTGCCATGGCTGCACGTGGACAATGCACGTTTTTGTCAGTCCCATATTTTGAATGCTGTTCCCTTTCTCCTGCAGAGATGTCAGCACTATCTATACATGACCTCTCCACATGTTCGGAACTGGTGTTCTCATGTTTCGACACTGACGAATCATTTTTCTTCTTCCGCTTTGAAGGTACTTCCACCTCTCCACTGGAAATGGATGATGTCTTGTGTTTCCGATGGTGTGACTTCTTGTTCTTCTCTGTTTGTGTTTCAACTGCCATGCTCTCCACGACATCTACGATGTTCAACAGGTCAGTAGCATTGAAGGTCAGCGTGTCTGGCATTTCCGACGCAGCTATTCCATTACATGATGACTTATGTGACTGTTTCTTGGACTTTTCTTTCTTCAACTCCTTCCTTGCTGTCTGTGTGCACTCTTCCATCATGCAAAGCGGCTCCGCTGATTCAAACGTCCGGTCAACCACATCCTCTGATTCGTCGGCTGATGCATTAAGTGAGCGATTCTTTGCAGTCTTCTGTCGGTCGTCTGTTGCCATACAAAGACTCTGTTCCAGGAGATCAGCAGCTGATGTAGAGTCACTCAGCTTCGTACTTTCAGGAAGAAAGTTGCTCAACGCAAATCCTTTGTGCTTGCCATCTACGTTAGATGCATCTGCTTCTACTGGTAACTTCTTGCTGATGCTCTGTTCAAAGAGCTCTGATTCTTCTGCTGCCCGCTCCAGATGCTCCAGAGCTGTGACAGGCTCCGATGGTTTTTCTTTTGACTTTTTGCTCCGCCTATGACGTTTTTCAGTCACTGGTTCACTCACCGACTTATCGGCAGCATCAGCTGTGCTTATCTTCACTGAAATATCAGCAGAATCAACAAATGTGACGCAGTCAACACCATTGGACTGATCTATAGGAGTACTTGTGCTGACAATGCTTTGTGCTCTGCATTCAGCTACTTGTTTGTCTTCTTTTATACTGTCGCTACTTGACGGCAATTTTCTGTTCTTGTGCTCGGCACCTCGGCTCTTCTTCTCTATTGTCAGCACTTTTCCAATGCGATCTATCACCGAGGAACTAGAACATTTATCTGCTGTAGTCAACTCGTTGCCTTTACTACTTTCTGTCATGGTGCTAGCAGATTTTTCTAGGTTTCGTAAAGATTTGCGTGTACTTGTGTTGGCAGTCAATGTTGTGCTCACTGAAGACGTCAGGCTGGATGATGATGACGCTACACTACTTGATGACAGCAATGCCTCTTCCAGTCTCTCAAACAAAGTTTTGGATGAAGACGACAACGGTTCACGCTCACCTGGATTTACACTGCATGGTTCCACATCCGGAGGTGCCAGTTCAACATCTGGTACTGCCGGTTCAACATCCGGCAATGCCGGCTCTTCATTGGCCACATGTGCTGATTCAACAACCGGTAACGCTGGCTCTACGTTGACAACAATGTGGGTTTCAGGCGAAACAGGCTCTTCTGTTAAATCAATCTCTACTACTTCCTCATCGTCCGAGTCTTGTAATGGCACATCTGATTCCACTGCAGGTTCCACCATTGCAGAGCAACTTTCAACTATCTCCACAGTATCATCAACAGAATTTTCCGACGTATCAGTTTTACTGGCACTTTCCTCTACTGATGTCTCCTTTGCAACGGAGACGGCAGGTCTTGGTGTCATTGGATCTAGTCGAATCAGATCTGAAAAGTCATTGATATCAGACTGCTCATCATCACCCTCACCGCCTTCCAGCTGATCCAATATGCTGTGTGCAGCGGCATGGTCAGCTGAAAGCTCTTCCATATGACCAGCTGCCAATGATACTGAGATCCTGGACCTCTTCTTTGAGCGAGAACGAGATCTGTTTGGCCTGACTGTCTGTGCTGTGTGATCTACATTCCCTTCAACATCGATCTGTAGTTGGTTCTCTGATGCACTCAGACAAAGTCCACTAGGAGACAGGTGGTCGCCATTTGATGGCGATAACATGAAGATCGATTCTGTCGCTTTTGCCAAAATATCAGTTGTTTTAACAGCTTCAATGTTCTTCGGCGAAACCATGTCGGTAGCCAGTGAAACGGCCAGTGGAGCAATCGACGAGTTATTTGTCATGGTTGGCAACGGCGCCAAGCTAATGTTCGGCCCGGCAACACTTGGGCCATTTGTGACCACATATGTAGCTCCGGACACCATCGGCATTATATTGGATGTGGGCGGAGCTATTGACGGAAGACGGGCAGGTGTCAGAAAATTGAGCGCTGTTGTTGCAACTGAACACGATGGTGTTAAACCATCTGTCTTTACAGCAGCGACGGTTGGTTTCGGCATGAGAGGGCGTGGCACAGTTGACTTCTTTGTCTTGCCACCAGTCTTCTGCAGTGTTTCTGCCTGCGGCATTGTTAGTATGATCGTACCTTCCGGTGTCATTGTCGCCATTACAGTTTGTGGCAGGTTAGGTACAGATGCACGAGGTCCTGCAGCTGTAGTGGTAGCACTGGACACGCCAGTTGACTGAGATGACATCTGTACTGGCATCTGCCCTTGAGCAGGAACCGCCTGAACAACAGAGCCTGGTCCAACTTGGACCGGCTGAGTACCTGGGAATCCAGCCTGCTGACCTGCTGGAACTTGTACTAATCCTCGAACCCCAGCTACATTTCCCGCAGCAACTGTCACAACAGGAGAGGGCATTGGTGTTGTTGTGAAAGAGGACATGCGAGGGGAAGCAGAAACTGGCGGCACAAAATTAACCATTGGCTGGCTCGGTGGTGTCGGGATGAGCAAGCCTCCTGTTACAGGGGTGCACTGCTGGGGCGGAAACAACAGGTTGGGTTGGGTCACAACGGGAACTATCTGTCCATTGGGGAGAATCAGCGCCGATGGATGTTGATTTGGTTGCGACGGTACTGTGTTTAATGTCATTGGACCAGATGGCGTGTTAACCATCACTGTTTGGTTTGGCCCAAGTGGTGGCATTGGGGGCGCAATTGCAGGTTGCTGCTGTGGTGGCTGAGGGGGAAACTGGTTCACAAAAATTGTTCCCGAACCAGAAACGGCCATGTTCTGTGGCACACTTGGACCAAGGGCATTAACTCCACAAGTCGACGGCAACGGCTGAGAATTTCCAACTGTAGGTTGGTTCTGGTTGACAAGCAGCAGCTGTCCATTGTGCAAGACAAGAGTGCCTTGCATTGATGACGACTGAACACTGCTGTCATTCGGCATTGTTGGCATCATTCCCATTGGCATTGCTTGCTGATGGGTTGCAAATGGCTGCGCGGCTGATACATGTGGCTGGGATGCAAACTGTGCAGGCTGCTGCTGCTGCTGGACAACACCTGCATTAAGCACTGGTGACTGATGAGTGGAAGCAAACAGCGGCTGTTCGGCTGTCAAAGCCTGGTTCCCTGTCAATGGTGAAACCTCCTTCTCATCAGACACATCATCAGCTGGTGACACTGGTTCAATGCCATCAAGACAAGATGCACTTTCAGCACTCTGTTCAGAATTCACTCCGCTGCCGTCGGGACTCTCTGTCTTTAATGCGGATGCCGAGTCAACAGGCACCGAAGACAACTCGGTGACACTGCTGTCTGCTGGTTCCACCATGACCAAGCCAGTTTCTTCAGCCGCCGAGACAGCTGGAGGCTCTGCATGTTCTTCGGTGGAGCTGCTAACAGCTGGCATATCAGAGTCTACGTCGCCAGCAATTTCACTGCACTGTGTAGTAGACACGTGAGAGACAGATGACGATGACAGGTTCTGACTGTCGGCACAGGACAATGGAGGCGGCTGCAGCAGCGGCGGCACATTTGTGGCATTTGTTGGCGCTGGTGGCAGGAAAACCAGCTGACCATTTTGATTAATGAATGGCATACTAGCAGGAGCACCACTGTTGGGATACATGATTCCTGATGGCATAATGCACGACATTAGTCCATTCTGTGGTTCGCTAGGCCGCTGAACCTGCTGTGCCGATGACGTTGCAAGTTCGGCGGCACTCAGCAGTTCGGTGAACATACATCCTGCATCTGTGCCAGCATCATCAGACTGCTGTCCATATTGCTCGTAGTGTTGACTGGTAACAGTATCAGACTGGCTGACTGGCTCCAGAGCGTTGCTGTCACTACTGCTGAACATTTCAGCATGTGTCCGCAAACGCCACGTCACTACCAGCTCCGCCGGGTCGATGTGTGGAGGAATTCCTGCACGACATACATCCACCCACGCCAACATTCTCCACTGGCATCTACCAATCTGAGAGACAGATAACGAATGTGATTCTGGAAAACCAAGAAGAAAACAAAACACAAAGTGTGAAACACTGGTCCCAACATGTCGTTTATTTTAATGCTAGTTCCATGACTGTAGTTAATAACTTCAGTTACATTATATGCCGTTAGAGTTATTTAGAGTGGCTTAAGTACAAGACTGCTAAACCACTACTATACAAGGCATACAAAACTAGAAACTGAAAAAAAAACAGGAAGGAAATGATCGGGAAAGCAGATATTTAAGCTGTTTACCCATCATTCCAAGGCTAAATGCAAACATGGCAAAGGAATTATTTGTCAGACTTCTCTAAATCATAATCTTGGTAATCACAGCATACAATGACGTTATCTTTATCTGACATGTGATAAAAAGTAAAAGTTATCACTTTATACCACATATGCATGTTTGGTACGACAACTTACCGAGATCATTAGTTAGATCTAACAATATACAATAACAAGATTTTCATTTTTGAAGTAACCAGATTCTTTACTGTAAAAAA
>Ga0066192_1000098_pt1 | contig 13768 bp, 12 predicted proteins | sample WorMetvacBELIZE1_FD_58707 | JGI IMG/M metagenome (GOLD analysis project Ga0066192, IMG submission 58707) | Marine gutless worms symbiont microbial communities from Max Planck institute for Marine Microbiology, Germany - Olavius vacuus BELIZE.1... | ecosystem: Host-associated > Annelida >... | reverse complement strand
ACTGGACTCCCAAGCTTTGACACTGTGTGTGCAAATGCCAGTTTTAATTTTCGCTCTAGACAGTCACACTGTAACAACTCCATGGTCATTATGTTGCATGCATGTTCGTCTTTTTAATTTTGTATCGGGCATTTCTTAGCATTTTAAGGCTTGGTTTTATATATGTGTGTCTATAGTAAATATTTTCTGTCTGTCTTCTCTACTTTTTATGGGCCATGTGCCTGAAATAAAGATTGATTAACTGATTGATTATAACGTATATACACCAGTGTTTTATCATCTACAAAATCTTTCCCATCATCACCAATAAAAATTACTGCATAATATTCACCAACACTGCATGTTTGATCAGAAGGCAGCATACAGCAGATCAGTAAATCAGCTAGAAAGACTAGTCATCAAGCAGAATAAGTTATGATAATTCAGCACCTGTGCTACATAAGCTTGGTCAGAGACCAGCGAGAAGTTGTCAACTCGGCCTTGAGAAATGTACGTCTGTAGCAGAATGTTCACTTTGCCGTACGTGTTCTCTGAGCCGCCAGCAACATTCACATGACACGAGTCCAAACGATGTCGATCCAATTCCTCCAGCTCTTCATCTCGTACCTCACAACATCACATCCATCTCAGCTCCATCAGATTCCCCCCATTTGTTTCACATATGATGGCCAATGTTAACCTTCACAGCAGTGTCACGTGCCAATGAGAGAATTTTATGTGGACACTGCAAAGAATCAGCTCTACAAAGTTAAAAAAAGTGTCAACTCTAACAAATTTCTTCTAATGAGTTATATGGTGGTCTCAGTAGTGAACAGAGTACAGCATCACTTCAACTGTTGCAACACAAAAGAATCACTCTCTCAGTCCTTCCTTTTGTTCAATCACTCCTCTCATCTATAGTATGAGGCTTAAACCTTACTTATTTCACAAAGCCTTCCGACCATAGACTGCTTACCTCATCTACCAGACTGTCTGCTCAGACTTTTTAACTGCTTTTCTTGTTTTTCTGCTCACCATTTTTTTGTTTCAGATTTATTTGTTTATTAATTTATATATATTCTGATGTCATGTGGTAGCCTGCACTGAGCTGGCTATTTGTTAACTTCTGATTACACATTAAATATTTACACATCGTACCGTATCATATTCATCCTCTGCTAAATGACACGGTGACTCTGCAGCAATATACTCAGTGTGTATAACACCAACTAATGTAGCAACATGTCATGATAAACAGATTGCTAAATACGAATGACAAATGACAAATAAGCTAATGTCTGTCACACAGAAGCAAACACAATGACAAATTACTAGTATCAGTCACACAAATATCTCAGTGCAGCATTGGCTATATGTATAAGAGTTTCAAGATACCTTGATCTGGTCAAACTCTTGTGCCTTGGAGAGCATTTCAAACACTCGGTCCTCAGTCATTACTTGCACAAACAGTTCATTAAATACCTACAACATAACGCTACCACATAAAACTTCCAACTAACTAGTAACCTGTTAATAAATGTTCAAATTTGTTCCAGAAATATGAAACGCATAGCAGCAATGCTCAAAACTTACTAGAATGAAATGTCAAGGAAACAAATGTAACCAAAGTTAAGCGCACTAACTTCGACAGTATCATATTTGATGTAGAAGTGGCTAGCAGTACGACCAAGATCTGTGGCCGAGAGCGTGCCAGTTCGCCCAGAAAACCGAATCATTTGCGCCTTGTCGAGAGCTTTTGCGGCCACAACGATCAGTTCATATCGGTGTTGCTCCAGCATTGGATCTCCCTGCTCACCAATCATTTTAACAAACATACCATCTCTTGATGGCCCAAATAAATTACATAAAATATTATGTTATAGGTTTTATCTGGTAAATTGGCATTTTTTGCTCCAACTGAATATGGAGAGAAAATATATGCTAAACAAATACAGTCATTTGACTTCAACAAGAAATTACATCACCTTAATGCTGAACAGATGCACAGACGTTGTTCACAGTTATGAATAAAACTTAACGAGAAGGTTTAATATAGACTCTTTAAACTACTACACATCACTGTTTCAATAAACCTAGGTTTCAACAAACCTAGGAAAATCATGCGATCTAAAATTTAAGCTAGAATACTTTTCTGAGGTAATGGAAACACAAATGTTGATCTGTAAGGCATTCTAAAAGCAATAGTAACTAAACAATGTGGTTCTCAGCAAAACAGATGCACCTTCAGCAACTGGCAGAACTCCAAAAGAGTAAGTTTAGAAAAAGGACACTACAGGGCACTACACACCACAGATGGAGACCAACAAAAGGACTAAAGATGGACAAGTCACCTGCAGCACATTATGACTGACTCCGTACACGAGAGGATTACAACGCATTCTCACGTACAGATATGTATAACTCAGCCACTTCACTGCCTCTTCCACTGTTGTCACCGTACCAAGTGATATCTACAACAAATTACAGCACATACACAGTTGTAAATGTGTACACATGAAGACACTCACATACAGGTGTGTGAAAAGCATTTCAACTTGATACATATTACCTGTACACACTACAGTTACATGCACTCACTCACTCACATACTGATAATGTTTACAAAGCCTATAAACTAACGAGTAATTCACAACTGATGGCTAAGACGATCGATGCATGCTGCCTTTATATGGCACAAAAGAACTACACGAAGCATTGTAAGAATGTTAACATTTGGACGTTTGAACAGACAGGAAATGTTTACTGATGATACCTAAGAATGTGTTAGATATGCAACTTTCTCTGAAACACACGGTTTTCCATAAATCTTGGATGAATTTAGTTTTTGGTGTACTTTTTAAATGCTTTCAGTACAATACTAGCATTTTTATAAACGAACCTTATTGGATCACTATAGCAGGATAGCGTACTGATCATCAACTAAATATTGTTGCAGTGTAATTATTATTATATGCATCTAGGGTACCTTTTTGATCTACATGTATTTTTAATTTTTTTTCATGCATCAGATGTTCCTCAACCTGTTAATAGTTGCCATATATTTTTCTGTTAATAGTACAGCATTTTTTTCTGAAAGGAAGTTCTGTATTTTCTACAACTAAATGTGCCGTAAAGCATGCACACAATGATATACGTAATGTAAAACTAACCTCAGCATTCAGATTATCAGTGAGACTGTTGACAAACTGAGACTCAATTGGATTCTGTTGTGTCAACAGTGAGAGATAATGCGCCAGTTTGTCATGCGTGGTGATGATGCTACCGTGTCCCAGTGTGTCATACTGAGGGCGCCCGGCCCGGCCAAATATCTGCATGACGTCAAGCACGCCGAGATCAACAAAAGAACCCTTCTTTGCATCGTAGATTTGTGTTCCCTGAAACAGTCGCAAACTATCACATTAAGCAGTCGTTGGTTGAGTGCATAGCAAATGCCATCTCACATGGACTGAAAAAATCTGCAATAATATTCAGTTGGTCAGTTTCCTACAAGTTCCGACTACAGATGCAATACAAACAGAAATGGATAAAATCTGATCAAACTTTACATCAATCACTTCAATGTAATGAAAATGCCACAAAATAATCTCAATCTGGGGATCACACAAATACTACGTAACTGTAGCCATGTACCTGACACTCCTACGCATCACATTCTTGGCTAAGTGGCTCCTCTATAAACAGATGATGCTACATCATGTGCTACAGTGAAACAACAACTTGATATAATTCCGCTACATATCTAACTATTAGCAATGTTATACCTTGATAATAACAGCATGTGCTGGCAGATTGACGCCCCAGGCCAGCGTAGCTGTGCACACAATGACGCGCACCAAGCCGTCAGCAAAGTAACGTTCAACAAGGTTGCGGTCCTGCCGCAACATGCCAGCGTGGTGAATAGCAAAGCCGTTTGGAAACAGCTCACGCAGCTGCTTGTTTCGACTGTGAGACATCTACAGACAGCAGAATGCACATGTGCCACAGACATCAAGTGCTGACAGTTCAGCTATGGTCACATCGCACGCTTTACCAACTACATAACTCACTCATGCACACCGCAAGTAGGCACAAGGTAAACAGACTAATAATTTCAAGCAATATCTATCACAGATTGCATGCCAGAAAGCATGATCTTATCCAATCTTTCAATCTTTACAGTGTAAGGTAATGTCACAGTTGTCTGTCAATATAATGATCATGCATCATGATAAAAAAAGCTGCTACACTACCCACAGTGGTATGCACTGGTAGCTAGCTGCAGGTTCCTCGTACTAAAACATCCAAAAATTCCCACATGTCACCCTCCTGTGAAAGTCTACAGTCAAAAGAAAATCCAACATTCAGAACTGAACCTGCTTGAGGGCCTCTGCCAATTTAGCTGTCTTGTCTGCAGCAAACATCAAGATCTGTCCATTGTTCTTTGCCATTTCACACAAAACACTTGCTGTACGGACAGTCTCATTGCGTGCATGCACAAACACCATCACCTTCAACACAACACATGACACACACATTGTCTTAAAATAATATGCCGAGAAACATTCGCTGAATGAGACGATCACGAAAACACGTTTAGCTACTTAAGCCCTGAAGCCAGATTTTTAAATGATGAAAGGAACTTAGCAAGGCAGCAAACCTGATGGCCACTGCGGACTTGCTGTAGGACTTTCTCATAGCACACAGTGTTGAAATCATGCAACTGCTGCATTCTGTTAGTTGTCTTGATGCCTACAAATACAATCTCTCATTAATTACATTTATCATAAATGGAAACATCAAAGTGATATACATCAGACTTATATTGTTCATAGTTTGGTGTGAAATGAAATTGGTAATAATAAATTATTACTACATTCTGAAACATTACAGCAAACTATAAAAGCAATCACAAAAATGCCTGAAGTTTCAAAAGTAACTGATAACAGTAATGGACAGATCACTAGCAATAATAACAACAAATATACTGTTTATTAAACACACAGCATAAAGACAAAATGCCATCAGTTATCCTAACTGGAGCAGTGTACAATATCACGTAAGCTAGTCTCATCGACTACATCACTACAAATGTAACCGTTACCGATAAATGTCTGCGCTAATGGAACAGGGCGGAAGCGTCCATCAAAGAAAAACAACCCTTTCCGCAGATTGACACCAAGGAAACGCGCAACATCGACATAGTTTGGCAATGTTGCCGACAGGCCGACAATACGAATCATTTTCTGAGAACTTTCCACCTGTCCACATCAATTCCCAAGTTATCTTTCTACAGATCATACTCCAGATGTGTCACTTATGATACTGTTTCAAAATATAATGTTTCGCTGCAGGCAAGCTATAATTTGGTATTATAACTTAATGACCAGAAAAAAGTGTGGGTGTGGGTCAAAAAGCACCATCAATATCTTCCTTTATTCTTAGAGCTGTGAGCATTATAGTTAAGCAACTGAAACAGGACACCAGAGCTCATGATTAGTTTAAATACAGAAAACAGTAAAAACGTTATAAACAACCTACTGAACAGTATAATGTGTGCACAGATGGAATGCAAAGACATAATCCACAATGACTGATTGATTGATTGAGTAAGGTTTAATGTCCCACCACAATGACAGTTCAAATACATGAGAACAGATGAGCTCACCAGTCTCAGAGTGCGTGCAACCAGACTCTCTATGACAGATCCTCTGTCATCATGAAGTAGATGAACCTCGTCAATGATTAACAGCCGAACAAGTTGCGTCAGTGCAACGTCTCCGGTGCTCTTGCGCGTCACTACGTCCCACTTCTCAGGTGTCGTCACCAACATCTGTCGCCAAACATGGCAGCAATATGTTTGGTTCTTGTAGGCACCACCGCCACTCAAGTTATGACTGTATGGCAAGACAATATGTGTAATGTGTAGTAAGAGTAGTATTAGTACTGAGAATGCTCAGAGGGCCTAATCTCACCAAGTTTCTAAATGTCTTCACTTAAAATGGCAGGCATTTTCTGTGGCTATCACACATTAAGGCAGAAGTCCAAACTGTCTCTATGAAAACGTTCAGGAACTGCTAAAACTATTTTTTATAAAAAAGATGTCAAGTGTCTAACGAAGAACCGACAGTATCAGAGCAGTGAAGAAGAAATGACGTGTGCTATGCTGATGCAACAAAAGATTCCGCACCTGAGTCTTCATGATTTCAGACTTTGACAGCTGCATGTCACCAGTCAACTCCTGCACAGTGATTCCCAATGCTGAAAGTTTCTGACCAAAGTTGCGCACCATCTCCGCAGCTAATGCCTTCATCGGTGCCACATAGACAATCTGAACAGCAGAGAGCAAACATAACAATTTCACAAGCAATCTGTATATCTGCTAGCAGAGATTTTGTCAACTTAGTATAATGCAATCATAGACAAGCCACATTCTGCACCTAGTCCGTCTTTTAAAGATTTAGCTCTCTAAATGGTGTTCCTAACTTCGATAACTGATACATCAATGTTGAAGAATTATCGTTGATTACTCAACATCGTGGGTAATATAAGTTGTATTTTTACTAAAACTGTTTTTGCCATCAATTTTCCACATCCAGTGTTTGAGCAATGTTGGTTATTTGTAACATAAACCATATTTTTTGCTCGGGTTCATACTGCCAAATGTTAATGCAAATGATCTAGCTTCTTTTCAACGTTGAGGTAAACTGCTGTCAACGAAGTGCTGTATGTCATGGCAACTGGAAAAATGGTCGATCAGCACACAACATATCAAACTGCCTACATAAATTATAAATTTCATGAAAACACCACAATGACAGAAGTGTGACATTACCTTAAACTCATCAGTTTTAATGACACCCTCACTGATGTGCTGCTTCAACTCACGAAGAACTGCCAGCATTGCAATGTTTGTTTTGCCGGCGCCAGTCGGAGCACAGATTAGCAAGTTCTCATTTGAATTGTACGCTGCATCAAAGACCACCGACTGTATCAGATTCAACTTCTTTGTGCCTCGGAAAGCTGTCTGTCCAACCTGTAATACGTTCAAGTCAGCCAGCACATAAAACTGCAGCACATATAACACATATTAGTAGAATGCCCTTTGCTGCGCATGGTGCATGTGACATAACAGCACAGTGCAATCAATGTATTCACCCTTAACCAACAATGAAATTACTAGAATCACTAAAAATAAGTCTAAAAATGTGAATTGTGTGCGATCTCCGTCACATAAGTCTGAAAAATTATAACTAATCGACTCCAGAATTCCATATAAGTCATAAAGCTTTCTCTTATATTTTAATAATATCTGTGTGCTAATGTGTTTTACTCTGTTCTACAGCCACTAAATCAGGAATCACATGTTTTGCATATAAACTCAACAAGACAGGATCGTTTTTACAGAAAGTTTCAACAGTTTACACTGCTCAAAGATGACTAGTAATTATGCCATAAATGCAGAACAATTGCATGTGTCATGTAAGCATTCCACACACGAGCCACCATGCCTCACTGTGGGACAACAGTTAAGACAGCACATTGGAGACCGAGAGGTAGCAGGTTCAAATCCCAGCCAACACACCACCTCATAACAACCTTCGACAAGTTGTTCATAGCCACATGGCAGTGTAAAAATAACACAATTTTAAATTTAATACTTTGCACTAAGGCTGCAAAACACAACCCATCAAATATGTCCGTCTTGCCAGGTCTCGAAAACAACACCCGTCTTGATGGGCCATCTAGATATATGTAGCGTCGCCTTAATGCTTTATCAACAGTCTATTTAATAATGATTGATTGATTGAGTAAGGTTTAACGTCCCACCAAACACATATCCACCCTTCATATATGTTCTCACACTTTAGATTTTCCACTTTTGGCACAGATATCAAGCAATATTGTAACACTAGAATCAATATGCTATCCAATAAGCCAATCAACAGCACAAGTGTCCTATGACTTTTGATGTAAACATACTAGCAATCAAGCATACTTCATCCAGTGTGTTGATGTAAACAGGCGTGTAACAGAAGTCATCCGGTGGTCGATCACACACTGGAATGTTCACCTCCTCATAAAGCTTCTCATTCGTTCTCTCAAAACCAACTGGTAGTACCATCTGTAACAGCCACAACAGAGAAAAGATTTGTCAATTACAAATTACAATATTATTGCAATGTACCGAAATTACAAGTCCTCAGAATTTCCCAGTTTGCAATAACTTGTACATTAAATGTTTGCAACACCTATTTCAACACCTAAATGCACCAAATGATATTAGTCTACAGGCACTAGCCATACACTTTGAAATTCTTTAGGTGCTGTAATAACATCATGTAAGTTGTTGGTCTTGAAAAAGATGAAATGCTAACTATAGTATTACATGGCTGCAAAATCTGGAGTGTCACCTACTGACAAGCATAAAGCTAATCTGAAATAACTATTTTAGGAAAATTTTTACTTCTTGCTGACCAGAAAAAAATATTTTTATGACAACAAGTGCTGTCAAGATGCTTCATAGCAATAATACTGTTGTGACGGACATGTACAGACTGCATTTTACTAAGATCCAGAAGCTGTTGTCAATAAGTCACGTTTCTTCAGGACATTCAATTTGTGTTGATCTTAGTCCTAACTGCTAGCTTAGTCTACTGGTTTCAATTTTATTCTGCATTTATACATATTTAATTCTTTTATGTTTGCAATTTGCTGTACTACTTTTACTGTATTTGTGAATGACTTGCTGCTATCCAGTGTAATAACGAATGAATGAATAACAGTATTAATACATAACACCAAATAATTACCTTAGAACCTGCAATGAAGCCAGAAGACTGCCGTGCATCTGCGTATGAGTCAAACACAAACGGATAATGTTCAGACTGAGACGAAGCTGCTGATCGACTGGATGAGAACAGAGGAGCATGACTGGCTGCAACAAGTGCTGCTTCCCTGGCAGACAGACATCACAACATCGTCAAAGTCTATTCACTTCTGGGTTCAGCATCACACATATCCCTACCAAGTTGCATCAATTTTTGATCAGCTGTTTTTAAGTTTTTGCACACATGCCCATACAGAATGTAACAATGTAACGTAATGTAAATGTGAGGTTTGAAGTGATACTTCACAAACAGGTCCATTACAGGGGCACTTTACAATTATTAAAGTTACAGTCTGTCACACAACTGAACAATATGGTGACGAGTACAATCACTGGAACAGTGCTGACTTCAGGTCGCGGTGGAACTGCAGCAGTAATGGCACAGAATGAACAGATGGCAGAAGAGCATTCCACACTCGAGCAGCAGCCACCGGGAAGGCTCAATCACCCAGCGTGGTGCGTCATGTGGACGGTACAACCAGCGTCAATGTAGAAGCACTCAGAAGACAATGACCTGAACCTACATCGGCAGTCAGGTGGGGGGTCTCAGAGAGGTATGATGGCGCCGTGCCGTTAAGGCAATGATATGCGAGAACACACAACCAGAACTGAATTCGCTCCAAAACTTTCAGCCAGTGGAGTTCATGGAGGAGTGGAGTTATGTGCTCCTACTTCCTTGCCGAGAACACGAGACGAGTGGCGGCATTGAAGGCAGACTGCAGCTGTTGTAACAGTTGTCCGGAAATACCCGAGAGAACTGAGCTGCTGAGCTGCACAAGATACACGGACAGAACGCTGCTAAAAACAATACCTGCTTTGCCTGCACAGCTGATGACAAAAATAAATATACAATCCACACTATACTGACCAACAAACCATAATAACAAGACAGCAAACTTAAACCCAGACAAAAACCTTTGACTACGTAGATCCTGTGGATTAAAGTTGCCTTGTGCAGAATCAACATCACGATCGCCATCCTTCCTACGTGTCAGTTTCTTCTCCTCACGTCGAACCATCTTGCGTAACTGTCTCTCCTCCTCAGTCTGCAGCATTATCAGCACAGATACAAATCTTGCAGCAGGTACTGAACGCTTCAAAACACATTCACCGATGTTAGTTTGTAAAGAATAACATCAACAAACACCAATCACTCAGCCATAGTATGGCAAAGAAAGAGCATCACCTCTGTAACACTGAATGATGTTATGTACCAGTAACATCAAAATTTCTCATCCCAAACAAATGCACTCTGTTACGATAAAAGTTTAATATAAAAAAACAAAACAAAAAATCTCTAATAAGCCCCACAGCAAAGTATTATCATTGTGTCAGTCGTCATATCTTCTTACCTGCACCAGCACTTGACAGCCATAGTTTGGTCGGACTGGTTCACTTGGAACTGTGCAAACAAAGCCACTGCAACAATGTAGTACTAAAACTGTGGTGACAAATTATCATTAGTAATAAGTTGCTGTTAACAGACCACCCACGAAGTGGCATGGTTATTTATTTCGGTCGATTCTGTATATCTGTATGTCTGTCTGTCAGACGATAACTTTCGAAAGACTTGACGTAGAAAGTTCATACTTGCACATCCAATATAACTCCAGGCAATATGAGTCAAGTTTGTATATGAAGTTTATCGTGTCAAGGTCAAGATCACGGGAGCCAAAAACGTCCAAATGGCTATTCCCGCAATGTAAAGTTCAATCACCCATAACTGGTTCTGTAAAAGACAGAGCTCAGGTTTGAGTGTAGCATGGGTTTTTCAGTCCAATGGTGTGACTGCCGTCTTTGTCACATGACCTGAAGTGACCACGCATAAGGTAACTTGTCTGTCTGTCTGTATGTCTGTCAGACAATAACTTTCGAAAGCCTTGATGCAGGACGTTCCTATTTGCAGTTGCACATCAAGTAGGAATATGGGTAAAGTTTGCATATGAATGTCATCCGGTCAAGCTGCTCATTCGCGGGTGGTCATGCCTTAGATAAGAAGGCATTCTTGTTACATCTGGTTTCAGCATCGAATCCCCATAATATAAATTACCTCTTTACAACACTTTAATTCATCAAGTACTAACACTCAGCAACAACTGCCAACTGCTGACAATGAAATCTAAGTAAAACGTACGGAAACTATGCTATAACTAACTACATGCCATTAAATAGTGAAAGATATTAAGAATCCAGCACAGACGACAATGACAGAATACATGTGCATGCGACAAGATCAAGCAACAGAAATACATTGCTAACTAATCAGCAGCAGCAGCAACAACAGAAAGATTCATCTAAACATACAAATGCTGCATACATTGTAAGCGCCTCACTAACCAGAAACTGAAGCTGTAGAGGTGGCCTCTTCACAACCGAAAGCTGACCGAACAACCTTCTGTCGATTCTGTAAGAGGTTTTCAATCAAACTGAACCGGTCAAATCCAAGCAGGTCAAAGAGCTAAAAACAATAAAATACATGCAATACTACTGAAACTATGTTCAGTGTAACATTTCATACAATTCACATCCCTATACTTCTGGTTTATCCAAGATTCCTACACAAGTTGCAGGTGTTATTACTATTATTATAAAAAATGTACTGATTATGCTGCAGGGGTACTTTACGGAGTCAAATAGACAAATGTGTCATGAATGGTGATATCAGTGTTAATATCAAAAGACGATAATACAACTTTACACTTTACAGAGTGCTAACTTTCTTCTCTAATTTTCTATGCAAACGGGATATCACTTTTTCTCATAATTTTACAGTTTACGTTCAATTTACAAAATTCATATTCAAGGCAGGAATCTCGTGCATACTTTGCACTACAAGACTGACTGACCTCGGTCTGCAGTTGTTCATTACTCTTTGACGAGCAAAGAATATCAAACACAGTGGAGACAAGGTCATCGACACATGTGTCAGGGTCACCGTTTTCACTACAAAAATAGCTTGCCACTTCCTCATACAGCCAAGCACGGCAACTAGTTTTCTGTGGTTTTGAATTACTCGTCTCTGTTTCCATGTCTCTAACTCCGACTTGCAACGCTTCACATTGACTGACACCAGAACCAGAATAGTTCATACTGAATCCACTTGCGGATGGACCATTATCCTCATCAGATTCCAGCCAGTCCAGGTCTTCATCATTAACAGCTGAACTGTAGTCAAGTGCAGCTTTAATATTTCTACCAAATTCTTCATTCGCTGACCGGTATCCCTTTGCAGCTGGATCAAGCGCTGCAGAAATTTCGTCAATACTGGCATCCGAGAGACAGGAACGAATGTAATGCACAGCTGTACATACATCTGCAAACAATCTCCGAGATATTTGTCCAAAATATGCATGAAGCTTGGACAGTCTTTCTTCAGTGGACTCCATTTCACAGGAATTGAAAACAAACCCAAACAGAAAAACAGCAGCACATTCGGCAGTTCCAGCATCAACATCAATTCCTCCAACTGCAGTAAACACAGATAATCACACAAGTTCAGTCCTTAGCAACTAATACAAAAAAACTACTTTAAATTCTTGGACAAAGTACCTTTACAGACAAGCAGTTCAGTTATTGCAGAGACCACGCTGCAAGGTGGGTCAGTTTTTACCAAAAGTGGAAGACAATATTCTGCAGACATTATAGGTCTATCTTCAACCACTGTGATGTGATTGGCCTCCAAAGCTATCAAATCTGGAAAAATAACGCAAAATAAGGGCTATTATGCCATTCAAAATCATTCAAGGTCACTGATGTCAGTACAAATAGAAAGCACATATGCGACTTCCTATTAATCATTAATACTAACTGACATCCTATCTCATAGCATTTCGAAGTTATCGCAGTTACTGTTCAAATTTTGGAAGAAAACTGCCACTTTGCATTTCTGGGTCCCCTTTAGGGGGCTTAGGTGCAACGTATGCTGTTAATTTTAGGCTTATTGGAAAGCCTGCAGTGGCCTTCCTATTCATGTTAAATAAACTTCTTTTGCTAGGTGTTACAGCTGAGGCGCTATGAGTGAATATCGATCGGAAATCCGCATTTCTGAAGGCAGTGGGTCAGTTTCAGCCAAAATTTCACATAGAAGGGGACGTCTACTACCAACAGTTCTTCTTGTCAGAAAACTAGTATAATCTATCTTTTACATAGTTAAAAATGTGCACTAAATTTTCTTTCGTTCTGTCACAATTCATGTGTTTGACAGATAGATGGACGGTCAGACGGGCATTTAACTCGTGGCTAAACAATGGCTGCATACATTCAGCGCAGTAAAAAAATATATATATAGATTTTTTAACATTCAAAAAATGTAAAAACGTAACATTAAGAAAAGTCTGCAAACACTAAATAAAAAACCTATACCAACAATATACTGCTGAATATACACTGTTTTTTTTTAAATACAAGGTGTCGAACTTTTTGCAACTATCAACTATTAACCGATTTTGACAATTATTTCACTGTTGGTTATCTGCAGAATAAATATAATGATTTTGCCACCTCTTACAAATCTCTCTGCATTACCGTGTGAAACATAAAAGTATAAAAATGTTGCAATTGCTCTATCACTCCTTGATGACAATGCTATCAACTCCACCATTTTAAGAAATTCTTTAAACACTTAAAGAAACATATTACTTTACTTATTTATTTACTGCCTTGTCCAGCAGCACATGTACCAGTCACGAGTAAGGAACTGTTGGACATTTGGCAAGTCCTTCAACAGAATTCAGTTGATAGTGAAATTGATGGAGAGTGCATCTTCACGCCTGTGTATGGACGAAAGGACATTTTAAGCTCTGACAATATATGCTAATTGGGTGAGCAGTCACTGAAGCAGTAAAGCAATGTTCCAAATTCGTAGAATGTGTTTTTCAAATCGGTTAACAATTCACAAAGTTA
>Ga0066192_1000097_pt1 | contig 13801 bp, 10 predicted proteins | sample WorMetvacBELIZE1_FD_58707 | JGI IMG/M metagenome (GOLD analysis project Ga0066192, IMG submission 58707) | Marine gutless worms symbiont microbial communities from Max Planck institute for Marine Microbiology, Germany - Olavius vacuus BELIZE.1... | ecosystem: Host-associated > Annelida >... | reverse complement strand
GCGCTGGGGAGCTAGCCTCAGCGCTGGCTGTGGCTATAATCCTGGCTGATGCCGCAGTCAACCCCACCGTCTCCGAAATGACCTAAAATGTGTCGAGTGGGACGTTAAACCTTACACACAACCAACCAAGACGGTCTTCGACGGCGAACCATCGGTCAGTTGTACGCCTCCGCCGGAAGAGTGCATTTCATCTCGCTGTGACCTTGATGACCTTTGACCTTTTGACCTCAAAATTTAATCAGTTCATCTTTGTCCCCAACTGCACCTAAATTGTAAATTTGGTGAAATTTTATACGAGCGGTTTGTGCGATATCGTGTTAAGACACTTTTAGTATATGATCACGCACTCTCTCTAACTGACATGCAGCCTGAAAACAGAAAGTCCCCGTCAGCAAATAGCTGGTGGAAGCATAAAGCAGAAAAAAGAGTTACGCCGTTACGGTATTTATAAATATGTCAAAAAGTGACGTGTACGTAATTCAGCTGAGATATTTTCTATACAACTTGCGTCATTCTGTGTAATTCTATCGGTATTAGTACTACACACTACTGTAGCTAAGTGTTGTATCAATACGGTATTTACGCTATAGGCAGTTGCCGATGAAGAATTCTTCATTCAGACAACGTGGACATGCATAGCAAATTTTGTGAAATAAGATTCGCTAAACATCTTCGGTAAAGTAGTTTGTCCACGTAAGTTTCATTTTGCTAGTAATGATGAACCGTGACACGTAACACATTTCGTGCTGCGTCACTTACTAGCCGGATCTGTTCAGTGCTTCGTAAACCAAGCCGTCCACGGCCAGTGATGCTCAACTGGCATCTTCGGCGATTTTTCACGCGGAAAATATCCGGGATGATTTTTTTTCGGGAGTGTCCGAAGGAATGTCCGGTTGGGTGTTTGTTTGTGGAGAATTTTCACGGAAAAGGTTAATTTTTTACGGGTGGAAATTGTCTGAGAGAATTGTCAGTGGTGGGTGTGCGGATCGCCATACAGCGGTTGTGATTTGCGCCATCCTGGTTGACTCACAGGCGCACACACAGGCAGACACACAGACAGATTTCTGTCGGTTATATGTTATCAGCTCTCAGTTAGTTGAGCTGAAATTCATAGACAGCACTTTGCCTCATATAAATCAGTGTCATTTTTTAAAATCTGGTCAGTTAAGCACTCCCAGACGGATAAAATCCTGGCTACGCGTATGAGAAAAGAACCCCCGCCTTACGTTGGTATGAGCCCCCCGAATGGTTAATCCGGCCCTGTAAGCGGAATTTTATTTCCGGAATGCAGGGACATAATTTAACGAAACATCATCAGGCCCAACTGAACTTGATGGCATTTTTAAGGTCATGGATTCAAAGGTCAAGGACACAGAGAACTTTTTCTAAAAATGCACTTTGTCGGCGATGCATACCGATTCCCCGCGCGAAGATTATCTACCTCGATGCACCTAATTAAAATTTAATACTTGCTTTCCTCGGACACATACTCTAGTCAGCTCTTTCACTGATAACTTTCAACCTGTCTTTTCATCAGAGTGTCCTGTAAACGTTTTGTTTAGAAAGATTGTCAGATTTGTTGTTGGCATCGACAGCGACGCATACAATCAAGGTTGACGCAGTCAACATTGGCGACCATCAACCAATGAACTCGGCTACCGTCGTACCGGCTTAGTAATAATTCGTACTCGTCGTATACTCGATGATTTGTCGATTATAGAAGTGTAGAACTGTGGGTGTTGCGGCGTACAAACTACAGCTGTACGTACGCCGCTTGTTTCATGGGTCCACTTTCGCAGTTTCGCGTCCTCCTTTACAATCGGCTGTTCATCGTACCACGTTGCGTGTCATTACGATCGCTGACGCCGAGAGTGGCTTACGACTCTCAGAGTTTCGGACTCGCTCTGTACTCGCGCCGCCAGAAGTACAGTAGCTCTGATACGTGTGCTGGAGAAATGAGGGTTTGCGAGCCGTTTCAGATAATACGCCCAAGCGTCCGTCCGTCTGTCAGTACAAGTTATCGTTGATGTCATAGTAGACGACGGCGCGCGCATCAAGTTTATTCGTAGGCCTATAGCATAGTCTCACGTTCTGCATGCGCGTGAAGGCTCATAAGAGCCGCGGTTGTGTGCTCACTTAACCACTACTTGGGAGGCCCGTCAGGCACCATTACATTCCCACAGAATCTGCGTAATATCAGGTCAGCGTATCGGTCTCTCAGTGATATGTGGCGCAGTGCCGACCGGCGAAATATACTCGGAATGTTGAAGTCCAGTTTTGACGGGCCGCGTGCAAACATCGCGCAGCTCACTGGTTCACGCCGCATCTCAGCAATTGTTTCGCAAGAACTTTGCTCTCGTAACCACGTGTTTTGCCGCCGTTTATTATTTTTCGTGACTGAAGAGAAGTCTGAATCGTTTGATTAAGGCGTTGCCGGAGTCTGAGTTGTATGGTTGTTGCTGATGCTCTGCGTCACTATAAAATATTTTTTATCCCAACCATATGTGTCTGCATGGCATGTTCTCACATTTGGCAAAACAACAGAAAACGCAAAATCCAAACAAAACGAATATGCGTTTGCTGTCCTTCGAGCAATATTGCATTGCCTATTGCTCTTTATTTCACTAGCCTTCTGCATTTTGTCGTTGGCATAACGTATACATTCTTTATTCGTCAAATGTGGGGCTACGGAGCAAATTGTGCCAATTGTCGAATTATATAAATGATTTGCCAATCACATAGTTAAAAGTCAATTGCATGATTTCTGTACATCCGTAACAGACGAATTGTTGGCATTCTTATTGATTTATCGTACGCGAATAAATATGACAGGCTGACAGTTGACAGGTTTACTCTACACATTTTATTTATCTATTGATCAGTAAAACATGAATTGCATGTAGTGTACATAAAAGCACTAGCAGCACTACAAGATTGCAAAATACTTACAGTTGCCTGCTTAAACACACAGAAAAACATAAAACAATCAACTGAAGAACGTTATTTTAAAGAACCAACAAAGACATTTTACGTAATTGACCAATACATTGGCGTGTGCGTTACGTGTAACTGAATGCTGGGTATCGCGGCATCGCCCGAAGGCAGAAGCAGCAGAGCAACTCGCTGTAACGTGAGCAGTGAGCTGAATCTAAGACACAAGTCACAAGCCGCTCTCGCTCTTTAAGTGCGCATCAACTCGTAACCTACACTTGCCAAAACACGGTTCATCTGATCCTGACGTTCGCAGCACAGCAGACATCTTTGGTGGTCTTTGCTGACTCTCCGTAGGCTATATTCTATCTTGTGACATCGATCAAACGGGTACGAAAGCTTGCCGACCTATTAAAATAAATGATAAGAAACTAAAATAAATTAAGCCTTTTTAGTTTCATGCACAGTACCACTGTCAGTGGGACTTATTGTGTTTTCAGTGTAACCAAAAACACGACAAATTTCGACTCAACACGCAACAATTTCTGAAAACGTGAAGTTTAAATATAATCAAGTCGAAAAGACGTGTAATTCAGTTGGACGATGATTGTTTTAAAGCTATTTTTGTTTGTCTACCATGTTTCTTGATGAAGAAAGTTGAGTGACAACTAAAACTGAAACAGAAGTCTATAAAGTCTATAGACTGTTAGCAACTTGTCCATTTTCGTCATGCACTAATGCCGTTAACTTTAGCCTGCCGTTTCGAAGTTGACTGCTAAACACATGACTCACGCTGCAGTACTGCACAACACTTACACTAACCGATCAAGCACTGTATTTCCAGTCGGAAGAACTGCGGAGATAATGTTTATACGCAGTCGTGAGTGACCAGCACTTCACTCGCTCTTCTGGTTATCGCAAGGCGTGCTCTGCTCGAGTATTTATGGTCAGAGATTGGTTGTAAGTGGTTTGATGCAGAGTCGCTATCAAACTGTGCTGCAGCCAACACTCTAAGCGTGTTCTGTTCTGCGACCGATAAGATAACCTAAAGTTAACTAATTATCGTCAGAGATGCCCGCGAATGGCTGTAGATCATTCAATCCACTCAGTGACCGTGCCTTTGACGTCGGCGTTACAGCAGGGTGGACGATAAGTTGGACCATTTTAAAGTTTGTCACAAGGCGTTCCATGTACCAAAAGTTTAGTTTTTTTGTCTGCTTTAAGACTGCTTTTTTTGCAAATTATTACATTTAATTATGAAACAATACTACACTGAAACAGCAATTAATTTAAGCGATGACGTTCAATTTTAGTATACGTTTTCTCAAAATTCACGATGCGATGCAGTGCTTTGTCTATTATCCGTGCGCATCAGACTTCCAGGCGAAGCTTGTACAGGTAGATTTTAATGTTTGATAAGCACTGTTTAATTTATGGATTTTTTTGTGTAACTCGACAGAAATGAATTGGTATGAAACGTGGAATATGAATGGATCTGAATACAAATAAGTTCCGGTATTTCATACTACGTAATCTCATATCACGTAACAATATATAAAAATAATTTTAGTAAAATATTGCAATGTAGAAAATAGACTTCGTAAATATAGGCCTACTGGTTTGTTTAATAAATGTTTAATTAGTCTTTGCCTTACTTCTTTGCATCATTTTGCTCGTGTGCCAGTTGATCGTTAGTAATTGATCGTGAGTTATAACGATATTTAAATATATTTTATTTTTTGCGTGTTTCGAAAACTCAGTATTATATACTCTTCATTGCACTTTTATTTACACACGGTACAAACAGTTCACTTCGTTCTTGCATGCACCTTTGTGTGGCTGTGATGTAATGAGAGGACTGAGGAGAAAGTGCTCTTGATGACAGCTTTGCGCTGCTGGTGGGGAAGCGCCACTAAAACGCTCGCAGGCTCACAGCGTGTATTACGTGGCGTTATGTCATCGACGGACAACTCCTCTTATCACGGATGGCACGGGTGTTCGTCGGCCCATAATGACTCTTGGTCCAGCCATCTCTATCATCTTGTCAGTTGCCTCAGGCTGACGCTTATCCGAGCACAGGGGCCGCTGATGCTCAACAACTGCAGCGTTCAAGTGACGTCTGTGCGTAGACGTAATCTTGTGACAAAAAGGACGTCGAATTCGGAACGCAGAACGCATCTCAGCGACTTTGACAGAATTTCTTATTACGTATACACAACAGACGGTGCGAATTGATACAAACCGGACAGTGAAATTGTCACTGTATCGCATATAAGATGACCCGCAGCTCGTTCGGTTAAAGGTCACTCGGTCTGAGGTCAGTTCAAAGTGACCAGGAAGGACACATAATTACAGCGATGTCATACGCGCTGCCGCCGAGAATCGTCCTTTGGAGGTGGGCAGTGAACACGCCCAGGTCATTATTCACTGGCTTGACCACTGCTGACCAGGCGACTTTCCACCTGTCAACCTGCCCGTTACAAGGTTAGATGCGAGTTCAGATTGAAAATCCTGTTTAAATGACAAAAAACTGTTTGATCTCTGCCAACATGATATTGCTGGCTAAGTGATTAGTCGAACAGTTCTATTAAACAAGATTACGTTACAATCGAACGCAGACCACTCGGGAACAGGATACACAGACGCACTTTTTTGCTCCTGTGACCTTGACCTTGACCCGATGACCTCGCTATATAAACTTGACATTCTGATGATTTATCTGCATAAGCAAAATTAACTTTCTAGGTCAAGACTTTCAAAAGTTAGAGCAGTACAGACACGGAACACGGCGCTCTGTGACTTGTGATATGCGGCGCCTTAGAAAACACATACTTACTTACTTACTTACAGATGCAACTAAAAACGTTACCACGTCGCAGGTGCTAATGAAGGTCATCCACTTTAATAGGATGTCAATGCAGTGAATACAAGTTGCAAGTGTAATATACTGTAATGACGAAGTAATGTAACTAATATGTAACGCTATATTTCGCACCAGAAACAACAAAAGCAAATTATGTAAAAAATGCTGTTTGGGAGCTTATTGCTAAATAATCACACAAATCAAAAATCTTTGTATACGACTTTGACTTAATGTATTAGTATTGCAAAACAAACGTTGATACAACTTGTCTTTCGTTACGACATCATAATATCATTAAAATGGTCTCTTTATATATACACCTAAAAATAAACACTTTCTACAGAGAAATAGATCTATTTTATGGACTTTGTCTTTACCTTATTGTATGTGATTATTTTTAAAAATAGAAAATTGGCCTCGTTAGTTTTAGGAGAAACACTTCTTCAAATACTAAAAACGATCACTGAGCGAAGACATTAATATACTTTGGTCGCTTCTTTAATGTAAGTACAGCAGAAAGTCTGTGATATTCACGGTGCAGCTCTGTGTGCGTTTGAAATTATGACCTTGCGACTTTTCTCGATTAATGGGTGGTATTTGTGGCGAGTGAAAATAGAGTTTGGCCGAGGACATCAAACCGCATCTGTGATGTGAGTGAAAATTTTCTTCAGCGTGTTACGTTCGCGGACTCAGTGCCGAACGATGTGGGCGGTCCAGTTACGCGGCACCTGCTGAGGACGTCTTGGCGTTCTGCATAACGGCCTAGTGGGCCTTTAATCGGCGTCGATTCGATGCGCGGAATTCCAGCGGCAAACATTTGGTTTTAATAATAAGGACTGGCTAACAGGTGGCAGACCTAGAAATTCGAATTATGTACTGAGCCAACGAGCACCTGTCGGCGAGCAGTGTAGATTACTTGCAAACTGAACTATTCAACTGTCCTAACTTCAAATAATAACTCACCTCTCTTCGAACTTGAACATTTTAGACGTTAATTTCTGCGAAACATTTCGTCGAATATAGCAATAATCGCATTTGACATGATGTCTTTAAAGCATAAAACTATTATGTAATTTGTACTAACTGCAGGTCTTTGTCTAACTGAATAATTTAATGGATTTGTCATTATTATTAGTATCATTTAGAATTCATTTTCATGCTTTTAATTTATAAGGTCTGTACTATAGCAGATTAACGTTGACATCGTGGTAGCTGTTTTGCGCTGTGTCATACAGAGACAGGTGGCGCCACACACGACGTTCGACGGTCGCCGACGTCACACTTTGCTGACGTCACGTCGTCGTCACCGACAGCTGACAATGACGCAGACTCTGTGAGCGCAGTCAACGAGTTGACATCGAACTCTCACTGCGGCGACTGCGACTGTACCTCGGATACCGGAAGTCGCACGCCGACCAGCATCACAAGCAGCAACAGCGGTGGCGACAGAGCCGCCATCTACCGACAATCGCTTCAACACACGTCAATCTCCAGGCAACAACGCAAGAAACGATCTAGAGCTGCTTTTTCTCACGCACAGGCAAATACTTCCTGCCCTATGTCACGCTAATTCTATAAACTGTGCACATTGAACTGAACAAGGAGCACCATATCTTCGACCAAAGAGATTAATGTCGGACGCTGAATGTGGATGTTATCTTGTGGTCATAGTTTTCGAATTCGACGACTTCTACAGGCTGAAGACAACAATTTTTATAGTTCCTGACCTATATCATATTAACTCTATCTAAACTGTGCACATTATATAACAAGGGGCGTCACCGTACTTTCGGCCGATAAGATTAATGTCTGACGCTAGACGTGGATACAGTAATTCAAAAAACAGATTCCAAATTTTCGACGACTTCTTCTGACTGAAGACGACAGTTTCTATAATTCCATTATTAAGAGAATAAATGTTGCTTAAATTATACTTAGTTTAAGTGATTTTGCTGAAGTCTGAAAAGCAGTCTTCTGTTAAATGTATGATCGTTGAAATAAAGCGGCGTGATTGATTGCTTTTCTGCAGGTGTTTGAGCTTGAACGCCGCTTCAACCGACAGCGCTACCTGTCGGGACCCGAGCGCGCCGAGCTGGCGCAGGCGCTGCGACTGACCGAGACTCAGGTGAAAATCTGGTTCCAGAATCGACGCTACAAGACGAAGCGGAAGCTGGTGTTGGTTGCCGAGCAGCATCATCATCAGCAGCATCATCATCAGTCGGTGGCGGCGGCGATGGCGAGTGCGTGTCGTCGAGCGGCCGTCAAAGCGAACGACGCCGGCTCCCAGCTGTACGGACCACCTGCACCGCCGACTTCGTGGAACCGTCACGCCGCCATCGCCGCCGCAGCCGCCGCTGCAGACCTCCAGCGCTCGCTACACGCGTTCCCGCCGACTGCCGCCGCCGCCGCCAGTTTTAACTGTGCCTTCCTGCCCGGAGCATTTCCTCTTCCTGTTCCAACTGCACCAGCACCTGCCGCCGCAGTCGGTCACCTCTGAGTACGAAATGCATAATACGCATGCATGTTACGTTTGAGTTGACTGCTAAAGTTTATTATCGTCACGTAACTAAATTAAATTAAGATTGCTGCCAAACCGCATCGTAACGCCATACCAATATGACAAAATACACTGATCGGACTATTCTTCATGTCACAGCACTTGCTGTTTCGTGTGATATCATTACTGACTAATTATTTGTGCTGAGTAGCTCAACCTAATAAAATATCAACAAATATTCAGCAGAGTGTTTCCACGGACAAACAGATGGCTGTGCACACTGCACAGTGCACTTATCATGGTGTTATCATACGCAGTAACTGTGTATAGAAGAAGCAACAATCGTAAACAGAACCATGGTGGACTGTAACATACTTAAAGAAATGAATCAGCGGTCGAGCGGCCGTTTATCTCGACCGATACATTCAGTCAGATCGTGTGCCCGTTCGTTCAATCATCAGCACATAGACCATGCGAGGCGCTATGATACTCCGCCCGGCCGCTTATCCTACGTAGTGTAAACTCTGCCGTGCGGCCGCTGTGCGATAGACAGCGCCGTCGATGATGAGCAGAAGAGAGGAAATCATCGCGAATGGTCTAGCATTACGAATATTAGTCGGCACAACATTAAGAACTGCGCCGTAGTTTACCTGCATTGACTTTTGGTATATAAAGGTACACAATGATACAGTTGGAGTCATGTTATGAGTGATAATGTAATCCGTCTGCCGGACATCTAACAGCAGTGTCCGGATTTAGACATAGTGTGTCGTTAAAATGTAGAGTAACTGGTTCTTAACCTTTTTGATTCCTGTGCCCTTTTAAGAGATCCATGTCACTCTCGCACCGTGTTACCTTGTATAAACTACGTGTTCAATAGCGACTAAGGACAGTTACATGCTAAGCGAGTGATACTGCAGTTAATTGCTAATTACGTTTAAATTTACAATTTCTCAATTGCTATATGTTTCTAAGTAATTTAATTTTAAAAAAACTCTTCTCTCTGTCAATATACTTTAGCCTCCTGTAGTGAGATTCTTTTTTTCTAACTTTCTTTCTTAGGGTGCAAACACCCCGGGTTAATAAGCGGGGAGGCAGGCCGTGTTTGACAATTGTCAGCAAAGTCAGTTTGACAGTTGTCCGGTGAATAAAGATTATCATAAGTCTAAATACATGTAAATGACTAAACGAGTAAACTCGGCGATAACGCTGTCAACTGCCAAGTTACATAACAAAGTCACCGAAGCCATATCAATGACATGTCACGTGTGTTACTTCGCCCTCACATTAAGCTCGGTTCCGTGTGATTCCATTATGATTTACACGTTGATTTATCACAACTTTCAGAGAAAGAGAGAGATTCACTTATCAACAACGACGAACAATCCTATTTACCAAACATAAAGTCCTTAAAGTCAAGTCTGCTGATTCTTTTAAATAATTCTTTTGGCATATTCTCCTCTTCTGCCACTGTCATAATTAAAGAAACATCGAAATTGAAACCAGCCGAGCTTTCTGTGCGAACAAAACTGAAAAACGAGGAAAACCCATAGCAATCGTGACAAAACGCCTCATCAGTACAGTTTAGGTTATAGACCTGGTTTAACAGAATGGATTACATTGGTCCCATTGGTGACGTTGTCGTATCTTCATTGTTTGAAAGCTGTAGATTTAGACGGTCTTACACCATCTTCTATAAATGGTGCCATTAACCCATCTTAGCCAATCGAGTGGTAGTAACATTTCGTGATTTAGAAGCCTATGGTAGTAGGCTACGTATAGACAGTACTTTTACTTTCAAATATCGAACAAGAAGCTCAGCAAATGCAGAGACAGCGCGCGTCGAATTAAATGAATTAACACAAATTAGCAACCATCAGGCCGTTCACGGTCATTCAAGGCCAACGATTTCGGTACCAGTCGAAAGCACATTATGCGACTTCCTATTGGTGAATAATATTAACTTACATTCTATCTCGGTCCGTTTCTCAGTTATCGCGGAGTACTGGTCAAACTCATATCATCGCTTTGAAACGTGGTGCCTCTTTAACGCACTCGTTCTAGGTGCTCACTCATTGCTAAATTTGGCGTCACAAAACTACCGATACCACTCTATCGTATGGTGCGCAAACTATTTCGATATCTTGAACCGTTTAGGTGTCGCTCACCAGTGTGACAGACGGACGGACGGACGAACAGAACGTCCTTTAGCAACTACGCGCGCCAAAAACGGTCAGCTCAAAGTCTTGACCGCTGTCTTCGCAGAGCTGCAGCTGCTGCGGATGCTGCGTTCTCTGGCGAGTGCATGGCGTGCTGTGGAGTTATCGTTGTTAACTGTTCTAAGTGATGCCGGCTGTGCAGAAGGACAACGAATTCCACTCAATGCTACATCGACGCACTTCACACAATCTCTCAGACGCACGCACATCATGTGTGAATAGATGTGGCTTGAGTTCTGGCGCTCACCGTTCAGTCGTCTTCGCATTTAACTCGTCTGAACTTTGCGATGCACGTAGATCCGTTTGTGACTAACTCCGCAACTGTAATAGTGGAAGATTACGTGGTAGGCCTATGATAACTTATTCACACCTTAGAGAATGAAATTTTTTAAAAATAAATCGAATTTTCTCTGACGAGTGACGACTCTTAAACAGATGTTGTCCTATAAGAGATAAAGGTGATAGTTGTTGCATCCATCTTCTAAGAGTAAACGAGGTCCGTAATCAATACAATATTGATAATCTTTATTCACCAGACTGAACATCTGATACATGTAGAAGTATAATAAACTTAACTAACATAAATAAAAATATTAAAGAAATGACAAATATAAAGTAACGTCACATATTATGTCGACCGTGTAATAAGTATGACATTTGTACAAACAACAAGAGTAATGTAACATTAATCAAATGAAATAACATATTAGGTAACTAAGTAAACAAAGTTGAGATCACAGATATTCCAATATCGCCTTTAATGCTCGAATGTGAATAACGTCAACGTAGATGACACAATTACGTGTAACAGTAAAAGTATATCCTTATTAAAATATTGGACGAAGCGCTTAAACAGTCATTAAACTGTTTCATCAAACGTTGTACATAATGTAGCAAACATACACGTTTACTAAAGCAAACGGAAGCACCGGCAACAATAATGAGTAGAAAAGACGCATTGACGGCAGTTTATTTACAGTTCGCAAGAAAACCGTGCGCGGACAGATTACGTTCAGAAAAGCCAAAAAATATAGCGTCCCGATAGCCAGCACGATATGCGGCCTTTCCTGCAATTTCATTATTGTGTTCATCCGTTAAAATCTTTTGAACTTGGCCTATTGATTACTGTTGTACTGCTTGAGATCAAAACGTGACAAAGTCTCAAGTTTTTTCTAGCTGCCCGTTAGCCATTCTATTTTCCATACAATATGTCGACCTCGTAACTTGACCTTTGATCTCTTGACCATAAATGGCATCGCCATGTCCAAACGCTGCTGTAACAACTTGGAACTTTTCGCGTTATTTCGTGCCGGAGTTATAAGCGCACTGGCACACGTGGACGGACCCGAATGTGTGACTTTTTAACCTTGAAATTTGACCTTTTGATCTCAAAACTAGTCCGCAGTTACATGTGACAAGAACAATCTTTCTGTCAGGTTGTTAATTATTGCTTAATAATTTATTTCATTTCTTCAGTTATGAACAAGCACGGGAGAGACAGACAGACAGACAGACAAATAAGTACAATGCGTAGTGCGGGCGGCCTCCTATACAGGAAGGGTCCCATAATAAATGCCGGTCGTATTGTAACATTCACACTCTTGCTGTTTATTTCCTCAGCTGCCGACTGTACGGAGTCCAAGACAGTGTAAATAGCGTTCTTCTGTTGTTTCATTACGATGCTGTGTATATAAACCAATTGCTCGGTCATCCTGTGTTGAGCCAATTTGTGCCTATTTGATGTCCATTTGATTTGTAGCGATAACGTACGTACGTATCGCAGTGACACTAACTGAAATCGTTTGTCTGCTTGCGTGCTGATACTCATCATTGTGTGTGTACCGCAAGCAACGACATGTTTCGCCGCTATAGCCTACACGACAACGATCTGATGAACTTACTAATGACCTGACAGTGCTCCGGCTCGCGTAAACAAGCGCCGTCCGACTTATGGATTATTGATCTAAACAGTCGTTCAACTGCAACGTATACAAAGCTATACAACACCGCCGTAGAATTCTGATAAGGACCATTGAGTTGCGTTGCAGATTACAGCCATGTCTATAGCACGTGACGACGTATCACAGGGAATCATGCAACATTTACAAAATTAAAATAAGAAAATGAACACAGATGCTTATGAGACAGTTTGAAGTTTCACTTATGTGAGTTTGAAATTTTGACAAGCAAATTACAACGACAATGTGCTATGAACATATTTCTGACGAAGCCATTAACGAGCTATATCAAGGTCGATAATAAAGGCTTCTGTGAAAGTGTTTCAGGTGCGTTCAAAAGCTGACAAACAGTCAGTTCATTATAGTGGACCACACGACTTCAAAATGACAATCCACCCACGGGCAATACGCTCAGCTGGCAGTGGGGGAAGGGAATTTCAGGGGAAGCGGGGCGGTAATTTCTCACGGAGAAATGTTCGAAGAAATGTCCAGAGAATTTTCCATGGTAAAATATCCGTACTTTCTGAGACAATGTTTCACAGGTAAACGCTTTAAAGGAATGTCCGGGAAAATTGTACGGGGTGGGTATTCGTACCCCCATGCAGGATTACAAGACTATGGGTGTTACGGCTACGATTAGGGTCACCCGATTTAACACACTACTCTACGAGAAAGTTTTCGACTGTGAACCGTCGATCGGTATGTTTCTGTCGAAAAGTGAATTTTTGGAAAATGTTGTCTGTGACTTTGATCTCTGAACCCATGACCTTGAAAATGTCATCACTGTGATATGTACTTGCTAATGAGTAAATATGGCAAGTTTAATTAAAATACATCCATGTACTTCGGAGATATAAATGAAAAATGCCTCCAGAAATGCTTACCTGACCGTATGTAGTATCGCATCGCTGTAACCTTGACCGTTGACTTTTTGACCTCAAAATCTAATCAGTTTATCTTTGTTCTCGACTATACCGAAGTTTTAAATTTGGTAGAATTTCCACAAGCGGTTTTTTAAAGATATTATGTTCACAAACTTTTAGTACGCTATATGATCACGCATCCACTCGCGCCCTCATCGGACAACTCGAAAACACAACGCCAACTGTGGATAATCGCCGGCGGAGGCTTCAAAATACGCAGATTGTAGAAGATGCATCTCGCCTCTATATTTACCTGTCGAATCTAATTTTAAGTAAAACACTCTCGCAATAGGCTTCATTTTTACTTTTTTGAGAGTTTGCGGCGCATGAAAATGCACTCTGTCCCCTTTTTAGCAAACGTGAACTCACGTTCATGTTCGCTATATGTCGTCGTCCGTCCGTCTGTCGTC
>Ga0066192_1000096_pt1 | contig 13903 bp, 17 predicted proteins | sample WorMetvacBELIZE1_FD_58707 | JGI IMG/M metagenome (GOLD analysis project Ga0066192, IMG submission 58707) | Marine gutless worms symbiont microbial communities from Max Planck institute for Marine Microbiology, Germany - Olavius vacuus BELIZE.1... | ecosystem: Host-associated > Annelida >... | reverse complement strand
GTACCGTTGGTGCAGACTTCACCTTGAGTGTAGAAGTTAGCGAGCATTGCGCCGGAAACCGCTTGGTCGACAGGCATATCAGGGAAGATGATCAGTGGTGATTTACCACCTAGCTCCATGGTGACTTCTTTAAGTGAAGACGCTGAAGCAGACATGACTTTTTTACCCGTGCCGACTTCACCAGTGAAGGATACTTTGTCGATCTCAGGGTGGTTAGTGATCAATTGACCAGTACGTGCATCCCCTTGAACGATGTTGAATACGCCGTCAGGAAGGCCTGCTTCAGTGAAGATTTCCGCCAGTTTGTAAGCCGTAAGCGGTGTTTCTTCAGACGGTTTGAAAATCATTGCGTTACCCGCAGCCAAGGCAGGGCCAGATTTCCAACAGGCAATTTGTACAGGGTAGTTCCAAGCACCGATGCCAGCACATACGCCTAGTGGTTCGCGGCGTGAGTAGAAAAAGCTGTCCGCATCAAGGTCTTGGAAGTCGCCTTGGATTTTGTCTGCTAGGCCTGCGTAATATTCGATCACGTCAGCGCCGGTTTGAATGTCGACAACGATCGCTTCTTGCAGCGGTTTACCCGTATCCAGTACTTCCAGTTTAGCGATTTCTTCGTTGTTCTCGCGCAGCAGGTCCGCAGCACGTTTAAGAATACGACCACGCTCAACACCACTCATTGCCGCCCAAACTTTTTGACCTTGTTTGGCTGAGTCCACAGCTGCTTGCAGCTCTTTCTCGCCTGCAAGTTCTAGGGTTGCTAGCAGTTCACCTGTTGCTGGATTGCGTGTCTCGAAGGTCTCACCCGTCGTGGACGCAACGTAGCGGCCATGAATGTATTGCTGCTTATGTGCCATGTTTCACCTCTCAAAGTCGAAAAGTCAGATCCTGAATTAGGATGTATTTGGGTCAGCTCATTTAGCCTAAAGTTAGCGTTAAGTTTTTTATTAAATGAGCGTTTAATAAAAAACATTGTACATAAAATGAGTGATTTTGAAATCCATAGAGCAAAAAAAATTCTAGCAGAGTTAAAAGCGATACGATGTGAGGGTGATCGGCAGACATGAAAAAGGCCCCTGTCTTGAAAACAGGAGCCTTTCAGAAGAGAAGCGTAAACGGCGTGATAATTACAGTTGTAATACGCAGTTTTGATCGTGGCTGATTGGGCTCTGAGCATAAGCGTCAGCGCTTTCATCATTAAGCCAAGTTGTGCCATCCACCAGATAACGAAACTGATATTGTTTGTCTTTTTCCAAGTTGATGGTAGAAGAAAATACGCCTGATTTTTGCTTACGCATCGGCGTGGCAGATTCGTCCCAATTATTAAAATCTCCAACCAGGAAGACTTTTTTTGCACCTTCGATTTGCTCTATCGGCAGAGCAAACTTTACTTTGCACTCGGGTTTGGTTTTTAGATAGTTCTTTTCGATCATCTTCAGCTCCTTGAGTCAGCGGCAGGATTCGTGTGACTTATGCACATCCAGCTTGTTTGCAAGCAAGTCTTACGCCAATGGGGAAAACTTGAGGTGTTATCCCCAACCCGCCCCAAATCAGCAGTCCTATAACCGATAGTACATAACTTGAACGCTAAAAATGAGGGCATATTGTTCAAACAATGCACAATTATTTTGCTTGAGCAGCTAAAATGACAGTGAGTCATTCAACAATCGAGGAGGTTTCCATGGAATTCGCTCACATTGTTTTGATCGTACTTGCCATCGCTTTAGCCGTTAAGCTTGGATATCTGTGGTATTTAAAGCATCACTCAGGTGCTTCACAACGCTCCCATCATAAAGATTCATGAGCGACATCATTGCCAGTGAGATAGCGTTTACGTTTGCTGTCTTTCACCTTGTCTAAATCGACAAGGACCAGACCATCAACACAGTATCCGAAACTCGCATCCACACCGAAGTCTAAGAAACGCACGCCGTTGTCTTCACATAATTCGCTGTACTGCTTAAACAGTGTAGGGACAGCGGCACCGATGTTGCCTAGCTGCTCTTTTAAGCTGCGAAAGTCTTCTTCGTAACTTTCTCCACTGAAATAGCTTTTCAGTAAATCTTTGTGCTCAGGTTGAATCGTGTAGCGTGTGAATGAGGTGGCCAAGTGCTCAGGGTCGGCAAAATAGGTACGATAAAAGTGCACGATCATGTCTTTCGCCAGTGGTGGGAAATGTCCACTGAGGCTGACAGGGCCAAACATGTAACGTACTTCTGGGTGTTTGATTAAATAGGCGCCGATGCCATACCACAAGTAATCGAGACTGCGTTTGCCCCAATACTTGGGTTGGACAAAACTTCGCCCCAGTTCGATCCCTTGCTCAAAGTAGGGCTCCATGTCGCAGCTATAGTTGAATAAAGTGCTGCTGTAGATACCTTTATCTTGTCCCGCTTTTAAGTAGCGGTACACCTCACCAATACGGTATGCGCCGACAATCTCGAGCTCATCTTCATCCCATAGGACAAGGTGGCGATAATATTGATCGTATTTGTCTAAGTCCTTTTGCTCGCCGGTGCCTTCTCCAACCTTACGAAATGCGATTTCACGCAAACGTCCGATCTCTTGCATCAGGCTCGACTCATGCTCGTAATCGACTAGATAGATTTGTTTGTTGTCCTTGGTCGATCCTAGATGTTCCGCACGCTTAAGCTCGAGTTTTAATTGTTGACGGTTTTGAGGGTGAGAAATGGTTTTTTCCGTTTTAAGCAGAGGCTTGCGACCTTTGGCAATACGGTATAAGTGTCGCTTAACCAGTTTATTCTTTTCCTTGTTGCTTAATGGCAACTTAGCCAGCTCTTGAATCGGGATCGGTTCGCCCACTTGAATAGGGATGCGACGATTACGCTGGCGGAACATTTCATTGGCCAGTTGCACTGTTGAGAGGGGACGATAGACCCAAGAACTGGTGTAAAACATCATGGAGTTGCGTCCACCAATGTGCACTGGAAGTATCGGGCTATTGGTTTTTTGCGCAATTTTTAGATAACTGGAGTTCCATTTTAGATCTTTGACCCCACTCGGAGAAAGGCGTGATACCTCACCAGCAGGAAAGATAATCACGCACTCTTCTCGATGTAGGCAGTCCATAATGGCTTTAAGTTGCTGACGACCTGTTTTTCCGCCGATGTTATCGACCGGAAGTACAAGTCCTTTGAGGGCATCAAAGCCTAACAAGAGGTCGTTGGCCACGATTTTGACGTCAGGGCGAATCTCGCCAATGAGACGTAAAATAGCTAGACCATCTAATGCGCCAAGAGGGTGGTTTGCCACGATCAGAGTACGGCCAACTGCGGGTATGTTACGGCGATCCACTTGGCTGGCACGATAGCCAAAATTGAAGTGATCTAAAACGCGGTCAATGAACTCAAATCCAATGCAGTGCCCATTTTGTTCAAGAAACTGATTCACTTCATTTTCGTGAAATAGGCGTTTAAGCAAGCTCAAGGTGGGCTTGGTTATGATAGGGCTTTTGTCTAAAAAGCCTGGGGCTTTACTGGAAATGATTTGTTCGACTTGTAACACGATCTACTCCACTCACCTTCAAGGTTCTCTTGAACAGGCTAGGGAGAGACGATGACAGCTCAGTGAAGTTTTTGTGTCGACTTTATGACAGGTTAGATAGCAAAAAGCCGATCATTGATCGGCTTTTCGTGCATTTAAGCTTTAGGCTTACTGTTTCCCAAGGTAATGTGACGCGAACCTTTGAGGTTGGACTGACCACTAACACCTTGATCAATCTGTTCGATTTGCCCACCACGAGCCAAGAACTCTTCCATCTGTTTCGCAATGCTTGCAGACGTTTCCATTGGAGTGTCGGCTGATTTCTTTTTAGAAGCCATGGTGTATTCCTTTTATAATAGATTGAACTCTAATCATATCAAATTTCCATGTTCATGGCTTTAGTTTATTTTTTCACCGCAATCAGAAACATAAAAGCGTGCCCTACGATGGGAGGGCGTTGCCTTTGTTGGGATGAAAATAACGCATAATTGGATTCAGGAATCGCGTTAGCCATCCGGTAAACTCAATCGGTGAATCTAGGATAATCAGACAGATGCATTCAGCGTCTTTAGTGACCCGAGGCTGGTGCTTATGATTATGATCTCGACAAATAAAGTCGCCTTCACGATACAAACCCTCGTCATCAGAGAAAGCCCCTTTCAACACCACAGTGATTTCATTTCCTGTGTGGGTATGGTTTGGCAATCGAGCGCCTGGTTTCACTCGTGATAAAGCAATTTGTGGTCCGCCAACTTCATCACTCAACGTCGCCAATTTAAAAGATGGCGTCAGAGGCATCCAATTTAATTCGTTGAAACCTTTGGGTATCAAACGTCGTAGGGAGCGCGGAATGTGTTGAAACACAGTCTCTTGTTCGGGCTCATGTTTAGAAAGGGCTGCTGGCTGATCGCTGCTTGCGATGGCTGCTAACACGTTGCTTTTCAAAGACGCCATATGCTCTGGGCGTGAATCAATTATTTGCTCTGCAAACAATTCCGCCCCGACATTATTTAGACGACGCATCTGCTCACGACAATGTGGGCATTGATCTAAATGCACAGATACACCCAAAGCATGCGCTAGTGGCAAAGTGCCAGAAGAATAATCTGTCAAAATGTCGAGCGAAGGATGGCAGCTAAGCATAACGACTACCTCTTAATAATTACGGATAACTTGTTTAACGCGAGTCTGACACGAGATTTGACCGTACCTAATGGTAAGCCAAGTTCTTCTGAGGCTTCAGAGTGGCTTTTACCCTCTAAATACACCTTCGACAGAACTTGCTGTTGCTCAGTAGGCAAATGCGTTAGTCCTTCTCGTATGCGAACTTGATCGCGTTGTTGTTGTGCCTCCCGAAAGGGGTCGGCATTCTCATCAGCCATTTCGCTCCAAAACTCTTCTGGATCGATATCGCTTTGGTATCGCCCATTTTTACGCATGTAATCAATACGTGCGTTACGGGCAATCGTAAAAATCCATGTATTCAACGACGCAGTAGCGGGGTTGTATAAATGAGCTTTGTTCCAGATTCGGATCATCACCTCTTGGGCGATGTCATCTGCCATAAGATTAGCGCCGGGTTGCGATGCTAAACAAAAGGCGCGAATGCGTGGGGCATAGTGATCAAATAAGCGTTCTAGTGCGCGCGTATCACGCGCTTGCGCTACTTGAGTCATGTCTGCCAACAAAGTGTTGTCTACTGTCGTTTCAGAAACTGTGTTCATCCTAGGGCTCCAAACGTGCACGTGGGTCAGTCTGGGTGTGGTGAAGCTATCTTCACAGTTTCATTATACGGGGGCTTTAGATGGATGGATCAGTGATCTGATGATTTTTTTTCAGCGTATGTACTATAAAGTTATCCGACAACATTAATAGGTAGTTCCGCGATGCAGGCATGCAATGCAAATTCAACAAACGAATTGATCGAGCGATTCAAAGCCTTTTACAAAGATGTTAAGAATCCTCGCTTGGACGCTATTGGTGACGTTTACGCCAGTCATGTGAAATTCCGTGACCCAGTACATCAAGTACAAGGTTTGGCGGAGCTTCATGCTTACCTTTCTGAGGCTTCTGAGAATGTTGTCAGTGGCCGATTTGAATTCTTGGATCAGCTGGTTGGCAAAGATAGTGCCTATATAAAGTGGAATATGTATTTTTCTCATCCTAAGCTTGGTAAGGAAACACATGTCGTGCGCGGCATGACCCAGATCCAATTTACGGATCGCATTTACTATCATGAAGATGTTTATGACATGGGGCAGATGATCTATGAACATGTGCCAGTTATTGGTTGGGCGGTAAAACGCCTGCGTAAACGAATGGCCACGGAGGGGTAATATGCCAAATGAGCAGGGCAATAAAACCATTTGGATAACAGGAGCAAGCTCTGGTTTAGGGTTGGCACTAACTAAGCACTATTTGCTAATGGGAAATCGAGTCATTGCCTCCGCCCGAAGTGAAGGAGAACTATCGCAACTCGCTAAGCTCTATCCTGATGAATTATCTTTTTTAGCCTTTGATGTGACGGACACGTCACAAATTGATGCGACACGCACGGCACTAGAGTCGATGACTGACCCTTTGCACATGGCGATTTTAAACGCGGGCACCTGCGAATATTTTGATGTAGATGCTCCTGATTGGGCGTTATTCGAACGTGTGAACCAAGTTAACTACCTAGGCATGGTTAACTCCCTACAAGTTTGCCTACCCAAGCTGAAGCAAACTGCCAACGCACACTTAGTGGGAGTGTCTTCGCAAGCAGTACAAGCTCCTTTTATTCGTTCCGAAGCGTATGGCGCCAGTAAGGCCGCGGTGCGCTACTTACTTCATTCACTACGGTTAGATCTTGCCCCAGATGATGTGGCGGTATCTTGTATCTTGCCAGGCTTTGTCGATACACCTTTGACGCAACGAAATGATTTCGACATGCCTTTTCTGATGGCCCCAGAGCAAGCCGCGCACCGAATAGCAAACGCTATTGAAAAGCGTGTATTTGAATACGCATTCCCGAAACGGTTATCAGCTCTACTGGCGTTGGCACGTTTAGCGCCATCAGGATGGTTTAAATTTAATGCGCGCAAGCGTCCCAGCGAAGGATAAAAGTTATGAAAATTGCCATCATCGGCAGCGGTATTTCAGGACTTACGGCAGCGTATCTACTGAACAAGCAACATGACATAACCCTATTTGAGCGCGATGCTCGAATTGGCGGGCATACCGCAACCAAAAAAGTAGATGATCAAGGTGTTACTCGACACATCGACACGGGTTTTATTGTTTACAACGACTGGACTTACCCCAACTTCATTCGTTTGATGAAAGAACTCAATGTCGCGACCAAGCCGACTGAGATGAGCTTTTCAGTCAGTTGTGAGCGCACAGGATTAGAGTACGGTGGTAACAACCTTAATACGCTCTTTGCACAACGAAAAAACTTAGTGAACTGGTCGTTTTTGTCTATGTTGAAAGACATTCTGCGCTTTAACAAAGAGTCGATCGCAGACCTTGAATCAGGGCGTTTAGAGCCGGATATTACGCTTGGGGAGTACCTAGCCAAACAAGGCTATGGTGATATGTTTGCCAGTCACTATTTGATCCCTATGGGCAGTGCAATCTGGTCAGCAACCTTACAGGAAATGATGCAGTTCCCATTGCTATTCTTTGTACGTTTCTTCAAAAATCATGGCCTTTTGAGTGTTAATAACCGCCCCCAATGGCATGTTATTGAAGGCGGATCTGCTGCTTACCTTGAGCCCATTACACAAACGTTTAAAGAGCGTATTCGCCTTGAAAGCCATATAGAAAAGGTGGTGCGGACTGATGCAGGTGTGCAGGTGCACTTAGAAGAAGGCAGCGTTGAGACATTTGATCAGGTGGTCTTTTCTTGCCACAGCGATCAGGCTTTGGCCTTGTTAGGTGATGATGCTACAGACCTAGAGCGAGAGGTGTTGTCTGCTATCCCTTATCGCGACAATGAAGTGGTCTTGCATACAGATACTTCCTTACTGCCCAAGGCAACTTTAGCGTGGTCTAGCTGGAACTATCATTTGGGTACGGAAAAGCTAAAGCCTGCAACACTCAGTTACAACATGAATATTCTGCAAGGCATTCAGGATTCTAAGCAGACATTTGTCGTGACATTAAACCATACGCATTGGATTGACCCAGACAAAATCATTGGTCGTTACACTTATGCCCATCCAACGTTTACCCTCGCAGGGATTGAGGCACAAGAGCGCTGGCAAGAGATCAATACGGACAAGACTTGGTTCTGTGGTGCCTATTGGCGCAATGGTTTTCATGAGGATGGCTGTTGGAGTGCAGTACGAGTGGCGCGGGCATTGGGAGTTGACTGGTAATGTCTGACTGGTCCAGTGCTCTGTATACGGGGCAGGTACGACATCGTCGCTTTGCTCCACGTTATCATGGCTTCACTTATGACGTGTGTATGGTGCTGTTTGATCTGGATGAGGTGGATGACATTCTAGGACTGTCTCCTTGGTGGTCTGCCAAATCTTGGCGGCCAGCTCGTTTTGTACGCCAAGACTACTTTGGTGACTCGCATATCTCCTTAAAAGAAGCGGTGCAGAATGAGGTGAATAAGCGCTTGGGGCTTACATTAAATGGCCCCGTGAAATTGCTAACCAATGCACGTTATTTTGGATACCTCATTAATCCCATTTCCGTGTATTACTGCTACGACGAAGCACAGAACCTTAGGGCGATGTTACTTGAAGTCACCAATACTCCATGGGGAGAAAAGGTGGCTTATGTCTTTTCCTGTGATCCAGAGCGCACCATTCAACGTACCCACATTGATAAGACGATGCATGTGTCACCATTTCATCCGATGGATCATTTTTATGACTGGCGTAGCAATCAGCCCGGTCAAAAGCTTGCGATTCACATGCAAAACAAAGAACAACACGGTAAGCAGCAATGCATTTTTGACGCAACACTTTCGTTGCGCCGTGAGCCGATAACCAAAGCCAGCTTGAGTAAAGTGTTGTGGCGTTATCCTTGGATGACCGCCAAAGTGGCTTGGGGCATTTATTGGCAAGCGATGAAGCTGTTTATAAAACGTGTGCCAGTACACGATCACCCAAAACACAACTTGGGGCATTCTTCAGATTAAGGGGTACTTGATGATCAACTCAGTCAGTGTCGGTTTAGGTAAGAAAACGTTCCGTCGAAGTATTGTTGATAAGGCGGCTAAAAAAGCCGTATTGGCTATTTTAGATCGTCTTGAAGTGGGTCATTTAGTGCTGGAAGACGGTGACAATACTTACACCTTTGGGCAAAGCTTAGCTGACAGTCAGTACCACGCGCACATCACGGTTCATGATTCTCATGTATACAAAGATGTCTTTGGCAGCACCAGTATTGGCGCCGCGGAAGCCTACATGAAAGGATATTGGAGTACCCCAGACCTGACGGCAGTGATTCGACTGATGTGTGCAAACTTAAGCCTGATCAACGAGGCTGACTCGAGTGGTTCCCTGTGGACTCGTTTAGCCACCAAAGCGTTCCATGCTTTTAACGCTAATACTAAAGATGGTTCCAAAAAAAATATCTCAGCACATTACGATTTAGGTAATGATTTCTTTGAGCTGTTTTTAGACCCAACGATGATGTATTCCGCAGCCATTTACCCTAGCGCGGATGCCACATTGCATGAAGCCTCTGTGTATAAATTGGATCGAATTTGCCAAAAGCTTGAGCTTGGCCCAGATGATCACTTGCTTGAAATTGGTACCGGTTGGGGCGGGATGGCGATTCACGCCGCGCAACATTACGGCTGCCATGTAACCACGACGACCATTTCACAAGAACAGTATGACTTTGCCAAAGCTCGAGTGTATGAATTGGGCCTACAGGATCGTATTACTTTACTGCTGGAAGATTATCGCGATCTTCAAGGACAATACGACAAGTTGGTGTCGATCGAAATGATTGAAGCGGTTGGCCATGAGTTTTACGACAGCTACTTCAGTCAGTGTAGTCAACTGCTCAAACCAGATGGCTTAATGGTTATTCAAGCGATCACCATTGCCGACCAGCGTTACGATTACGCACGTAAATCCGTGGACTTTATTCAGCGATATATCTTCCCAGGTGGTTGTTTGCCTTCAAATGCCGTGATTGCTGAAAAAATAGCTCGCAAGACGGATATGCAGATTGTTGCGGTGGAAGACATTACTGAGCATTACGCTGATACCTTGGCTGACTGGCGCGAGCGTTTCCATAAGGAAATCGAGACAGTGAAGCAGCAAGGTTTTGATGATGTATTTTGCCGTATGTGGGATTACTACTTAGCTTACTGTGAAGGTGGCTTCCGTGAGCGCGCAATCAGTACCGGTCAGTTCGTTTTTGCCAAACCTCGTTATCGCTTTCCTCGTCGCTAGGCGAGGAGTCTGACGGAGGCCTGTCATGTTGAAGTCTCTGCTCAATGCCATCAGCTTTCAATTGTTTTGGTTTGCCTGTGTGTTTGGTGGTGATAACTGGGCTGTCGCGGCCATCGTAGTCTATTTTGTTATTCATCACGTTTACTTTGTTCGCACGCACCGAGAGTGGTGGTTGATACTACTGTTCGTCGGCCTAGGTGTTGTCATCGATGGGGCATTAATCTTTGATGGCTGGTTATTAATGCCACCATCCATTTGGACATTTCCTATTCCTCCGCCGTGGTTGCTTGGACTGTGGGCTGGTGTAGGCTCTTTGTTCTTCCATTGTCTAAGTTGGGGATTGGATCGCCCTTGGCTGTTAAGTGTGCTGGCCGCATTTTTTGCTCCCATGAGCTATCTTGTTGGCGCTGATTTCGCAGAAGTGTCATTAGGACGCTCTACTATCGCAACTTGGGCTTTGATGGCGTTTATCTGGTTTTGGGTCATGCAGGTAGGCGTCTTTGCGGCAAAACTTACTCAAAAACGTAATGGACGCAAACACCATGTTTAAACATTCATTTGCGCTGCTGGCGCTTGCCATTAGCGTTCCAGCTTTGGCGCAGCAATCTCAAGTCGTGATTGGCGAAGCTTTCGATATTGATAGTCAGCAGCTGATATACGTTGAGAAACATCGTTATGTTGAGGGCAATCAACACGAGGTCAAATACTACGACCCAAACGGCAAGTTATTCGCTGAAAAGCACTTGAGCTATGAGCAATATGAGCAAGCACCCGCCTTCGAACAAGAGAACAGCTTGCGTGGAGAATGGATAAAAGTCACCTCTGAAGGGGATCGGATAAAGGTTCAATATCGAGAAGAATCTGGTGCCGTCGTGTTTGATAAGCGAATCAAGGTGAATGAGCATTTGTTGGTCGACGCAGGCTTTGACCGCTATGTGAAAATGCACTGGGACAAGCTACTGAGCAATGCTTCGATGAAAATTGATTACCTAGTGCCTAGCCGTTTGACGACGGTTGGGTTCGAAGTCGGACGTGTCAATTGCCTAGCGAATACTCGGGCTGATGCGGTGTGCTTTGCAATAACACCTACTTCTTGGTTTGTATCTCTCGCTGTTGACCCGATTACGGTGGCGTACGACCCAGACACTCGTCATTTATTACGCTTCAATGGACGCGGCAACATTGCTAGCAGTGATGGCAAATACCAAACCGTCGATATTCGCTACCAGTACCCTGAATAATTTTGAACTGACCAATTTGCGCCAATGGAGGCTCGTATGATTCGAATAATGGCCCTGTTTTTTTCCATTCTATGGCTAACTGCATGCTCGTCGACTTCGATAGAAGAGTACGCCAGTAACCAACCCGAATTGAATGTGGAGTCCTTCTTTCAAGGTGATTTAGTCGCCCATGGTGTGCTGAAAGATCGTGGAGGCAAGGTAACACGTTATTTTTATGCCGATTTAAAAGGCAGTTGGGAAAATGGCGTGGGCACACTGGAAGAGTGGTTTGTGTTCGATGATGGGGAACAGCAAGAGCGGATTTGGACATTAACTCCGAATGGTGATGGCACCTATACCGCAACAGCAGGGGATGTGATCGGAGCAGGGCGTTTAGAAACGTCGGGTAATGCGCTGTTCATGAAGTACGTATTACGGGTGCCTTATGATGGCGATACCATTGATTTGAATGTGGATGATCGTATGTATCTGATCACCCCAGATCATTTGATCAATGAATCGGTACTGACAAAGTTTGGCTTTGAAGTGGCATCTCTGACCTTAAGTATTCGTCAGAAAGCGCATCAGAGTGAATAAGCGTTTGATTGATGATTGGGGTCTGTTATTCTGCGCGCCATACAGATAACTCGCAGAGCCTGGAGAAACAAACGTGGCACAACTGGTATTTCGTTTAAAGAATGTTCCTGAAGAAGAAGCGGACGATATCCGCGCATTACTGAACGAACATGACATTGAATTTTACGAAACCAGTGCTGGTCGTTGGCAAATTTCTATGGCGGGTATTTGGGTGCGCGATAAAGAACAAGCCCTGCAAGCAAAAGCGCTGATTGCAGAAGATCAATCAGCGCGTGCAGCCAGAGCTCAAAATATTAGCGCACGTGATTGGTTGGTTGGTTTTTTAACTCATGCACGCCAAAACCCAGTGGAATTTTTATTTACCCTCGTAGCGATCGCCATGGTGTTATCTCTGACGTTGATTCCATTTTGGATTGGCCAGAACCTCGCTTCCTGATTCTCTGCCTTATTTTTTCTCTGACTAATTTCCTACACGGGAATGCATTGTTTTTGTGCCTGCAGCAGTGCCTGAGTCACCAAACGTCGAGTGATAACGCCCACTAAACGTCCTTCCTCCACCACGGGAAAGATCTTTGGTTTATCTTCCATCATCAATTTAGCAATTTGCATGACTTGCATGGTTGGTGTCACGGTCAGCACGTTTGAGCGCATTACGCTTTCCACATTTTTAGGTTGGTGACAGTAATAAACGGCTTGGCTTAACGGCTCTAATAAGTCTTGTTCAGAAACAAAACCGATAACGTGATCGTATTGATCGGTGACCGGCGCACCACTGAGTTTGTGTCGAGCCAATTGCTCGGCGCAGTCATCAATGCGTGTCGTCGGATAAACATGGAACGTGTCGTGGGACATGATGTCTTGGACACAAAGACTTTCTAATTTCATAAACACCCCCACTCAACGAAAGGTACTTCTTTAGTGTAGTGGGGGAATTCAGATTTTGCTTATTAAGCCGTCGTTGTTTGTAATGAATCCAGTCTGGCTTGTCGTTTATTCAATGCAGCAGTAATAAACTGTACGGAAATAGCAGCGCCTACAACTAAAGCCATGCCGAATAAACTCAGGCTGTCCGCATGGCTAGAGACAATAACACCTTGCCATAGTCCTAACGCCACACACGCTTCGGTTGCGATAAAGGCGATGACAGGCGTCAGTGCAATGGATGCGCTGACTTGCACGGTTTGCCAGTAGTTAAGTGCTTGCGCGAACGCCCCATAAGCAATCAAGGTATTGAAGCAACAGAAGGCTGCTACTAATACTTGGTCACTGTTCATCTCAAGCAAATCGCTCGGGCTGGTAAACGGCAGCATTACAACTAAGGCATACATGTAAATGCCCAATAAGATATTGGTAGAAGACAGCACCTTGAATAGTGACTTTTGTAACAGTGCATAAAAGCACCACGCACAAGCGGACGTTTGTACAATCAAAAAGCCCAGAGCAAGGACACTTGGATCGCCGCTGATTTGACCACTTATGACCGGATGAAAAAAGATCACCATACCTAAACCCAGTACGGCAAAGCATAGCCACTGTGGCCAGCGGATTTTTTCTTTGAAAAATACCATGCCCCCAAGGGCCAAGAACAAAGGTGCGACTTGGAAACTAAGTTGCGCCACACCTGGATGTAAAAAATCCAAGCTCCACGCGAAAAAACTGTAGTTGATGATTAACAAACTGCCTGCAGCGGCCAATGTTAACCACTGCTTCTTGGTTAGTTTGGCAAACTCATAGAGCTTTCCACGCCATCCCTGCCAAGCCAGTAAAATAATCCCAGCTACTGAGAAGCGTAACCAAGTTAGCGTTGCGGGGTCCGAAAAGCCGCCAGACAGTTTCAGAGCAATCGGTAACGCACTCCAAAACAGCACACATACGGTGCAGAAGAACAAACCATATAAGAAGGCTTGGCGACTTGAAATTGGCATAACTTTTCCCCCATTTAGCAGGCCCACATCGTAAGCCTAAATAGTGTGCTAGTTTTGATATGTTATCCAATGCATAATGCTTCTAAATATTATTCAATAAATGGATATTACTATGCTGAATAGCAATATGATGCATCTGGACATCAAAACTCTGACGGCACTTTTGTATTTGTTAGAAGAGCGAAACGTAGGTCGTGTTGCGAACAAGCTGTATCTGAGTCAGCCTGCGATGAGTCGTACTTTGAGCCGCTTA
>Ga0066192_1000095_pt1 | contig 14000 bp, 12 predicted proteins | sample WorMetvacBELIZE1_FD_58707 | JGI IMG/M metagenome (GOLD analysis project Ga0066192, IMG submission 58707) | Marine gutless worms symbiont microbial communities from Max Planck institute for Marine Microbiology, Germany - Olavius vacuus BELIZE.1... | ecosystem: Host-associated > Annelida >... | reverse complement strand
ATCGGTGCACGGTCTGATATGGCCTGCGCCTTTTGTTCAAGGTCAGTTAGCTCCTCTGCTTTCCATTGCTCTAAAGCCCACTCAATTTGAGCTGGTGTGAGGTCCTGCTTAATGGTTTCAATGCTTAGATGCTCAATCGCACTTTCAGCAAAAACGCTCGTAGAGAGCACTACAGAAGCGATAACGATAGTTTTGATGATAGATTTCATAGTGTGTTCCTTATTGGCTAATGGATGAATAACTCATTGATTTAGTCAGTGACAAGACAACAGGTTGCGCATGGGATGTATTGTTGGAGATGGGTATGCGGGATATGCCTGAAAGCCATACTGAGGGGGCGGCCGCTCCCCTCGACTTGAGTTCCTTGAGTAAAGCGAAGACAAGGCACAATATTGAATAGCTGGCGCTTTCTGCCTTTGTAAGCTAGCCAGTGGAGTTTCGCTGATTAACCTACGCGCCGACTTATAGAGTCTTGTGCTATGGCTCTGCGGGAATTAGGGAAGTAAGTAGCCCTGTAGTTCCGCAGAAAATTGAAACAGGCATAGAGTAAAACCTGCTGCGGCATTACTTGCCGGATCGGTTTAGTTTTCCGTTAGGTAACTATCTGAATCTAAGTCGATATGTTTACCGTAGAGCTTTGGTTGTAGAGAATACTGGCGAAGCTCAAAGTCGGCGGGGTAGTCAAAGTGGAAGGTTAAAACCTTGACTTCTGCTACGTGGTGTAACGCAATGTCGAATGTGTTGTCGTCTGACTGATAGACAAGATGGAAAGAGTGAATCGAGAGTAAAAGGCCAAGTGGCATCATGCTTTCGATAGTCTCTCCAGTTTTTAAGGTAATGGTTATGAGCCGCTGATACGTTAGGGCTAACGAGAGCGGTTCAAAAATGGTGACCAACTCCTCAACTGTCTCAACTGGACAGAAAGTAGAATGGGTACCTGCCCGTGTGCTTTCTCCTTGTTTTCGTTGTAAGCCTGGATAACTGCGCTGGTGGTTGAGTATCGGTTGAAACGCCGATTCAACGGCGTAGTGTAATTGGTCCGGAAGCGCATCTAAGATCATAGCTTTGGCGAGTTGCAAAACGATAGACTCTCTTGGACCTAATACAAACGGGCTCGTTAATCGGCGGCTATATCCGTATGGCTTGTTTCTCGTATCTTTGTCCACATCGAGATATTGTGCAACTACATCCAAATTGCACTGTATGGTGCGGATGTCTCGTGTGATACCAACGTGGGACAATTCGGTTTGTAATTCCTGAGCAGTGACTTTACGGCCTTTAGGGATGCGATTATACAGCTCAAAAGCGAAAGACAACTGCTCGGTGGTTGTGGGTTTACGTTTTGTTGTCATGGCGTTTGTGAATGGGCTTTATGCACTAGCTGGCAGAAAGCAGCACATGCTAATGATCAAAGCGGCAATACTTGCCTGATCGATCTTCAACGTTGTTCCTGATTTATCAGGGGCGTTTATGCCGATATGAATGGTGAACGGTGTTGTTCCTCCTTGGTTGTGCTGGGAATTCGAATTGTTTGGGTTTTTTACTCAAACTTACCTATATCTATGAGAGCAGTGAGTCATCACAGCTCTTGGCCTCAGTAGACAGACGTTTACTGGGGTCAGGTGGGGTATCAAAATGCTGGGGTCTCTATAAAACAGTGGAGCACGTTAGTGCGACTTCCTTTTTTCTTGGTTCTTCTTTTTCTTTAGAACCCGTTAGTAGGACAGTATTAACTATACTCAGAGTGAAATAGCGATTCTGTATAATCTCAACTCACAGAGATGAGTAACAGATACCCTATCACACCAGCTACTACCCAATAGACCGATTCAATGACTGGATAGCTTTATCTCATCAAAGGCATCCATCTCCAGATAAGACAGAAAGTTACTCTCCCATATCTGATAGAAATCATTGACGCCATAAGCATCGATAGCTTGCCAGCCTACGCCTGTGAAAAAGACCATGTTGTTGCCGATGTCGAAATCGACATTACGTTCAAGTTCTGGGTAGTAGGCATTTCCCATATAGGCGAAGTCAGTGATGTAGAGAATCGACCAACGTTGTGTGCTGTCTTTCTTCAAGGCAATCTCTACCGGATGAAAGCCACCAGCCTCAGCGCTGTAACTGGTGTCACGAAAGTTCAGAGTGATAGCGGTAACGGAGTCGTTTGTCTTGGCATTGATGTGGTCTATCAATACGGTTTGCAGTCGAGGTGAGATAGACAACGGACATTTGTTAAATAACGCTTTCGCGTGTGTAGCAGTGGACATAGCTACCTCCTTGTTAATAGGTGTTTCGTCAGGTTAATAATGTAGGTATGTAAATCGTTTGAATCGGATTGCTTAGAAGCGACTGACGACTGTCAGAGTCTGCGTGTCGAACTGGTTGTCTTTAAGGTGACGGATAAAGGCTTTGAGCCAAGAGATGAATAGCGCAATGACTTCCGGGCGGAATAGCTCGCACCTTTCGATATCCGGTTGATAGAACCAGCGGTACTTAAAGTTGAAGTACAACGCGACATCGACGTTTTCTGCTTTCTCATCCGGGTAATCAAAGGTAGCAATGAAGCGAAGCTCCCAAGGAGAGTCCTGAGTGGTTCGTTCAAGCTGTATCTCTACTGGCTGGATGCCGTAACGTTCGGTGTAGAAGCTCGATACCTTAAAGTTGAGGGCCACACGTTTGCTGTCTTCTGGAATGTTGTAACAGCTCAGGATGAGCTCAGTGAGCTGGTGGAAGCTTGCAAACTGAAAGGCTGATGCCATCTCTTTTAAAGTATTACTCATAGCATGCCTCCTTCCGCCATCGAGTAGCAGTCCTCGCCTACAACGATATGGTCTAGTACACGAACATCAATTAGGGCTAATGCGTCCTTGAGTCGTTGCGTGATGCGCCTATCGGACTGTGATGGTGTGGCGTCTCCGGAAGGATGGTTGTGAGCCAGTATGACAGCGGCTGCATTTTTCTCTAGGCAGACTTTAACTACTTCCCTTGGGTAAACACTGGCGCTGTCTATCGTGCCGTAGAAGAGCTCTGTGAACTCAATCAGGCGGTGTTGGTTATCGAGAAGCATAAGAGCGAACACTTCCCTTTCATAGTTTCCCAGTCTGTACTTGATGTAATCCTTCGTTGCATTGGGATTGCAGAAAGCATCTCCTCTCAGATACTTCTCCGCGATTATTCCAGCTGCTCTTTCTAGTACTTGGTGAGCAGAAATAGTATCTATAAATGAATAATAGCGTTTTCTTTTATTGTGCATATATATGTTGCTCATCGTTAGTGTATACACAGAGATGATATATATGTAAAAAATTCTTGTAGCCAATTTTAACGGTTGATTTCAACCATGATGATGACTCTCATTGCAATTAATTAGGCAGAACATGTCCTATTTGATGTGAGTTAAAAACTAACATGTGTAAATTTATAAATTCAATGATGATTCCGTATAGTAGATGTGGGTATTGTCAAAAGAGGGTATTTCGTAATGGAGTTTTTTAACTTAGTGGAGAGGAAGGCTATCTGAGCCTCAAGATAAGGAGAAAGGCAGGTGCTGAAGTTGTTTTGGCTTTCTTGCTGCAAAAAATTTAGCAATAAGAAAAGTAAAAAGATCTAAACCAAATCATTTGGTCAATTTTTTTTTGTCTTATTGATAAATTTATTTAATTAAGCAAAGGAGGATGGGAAAGTGCATGTTATATATAACATGTTGTTTTGAATAGGTAAATTAAACATTTTTGGCGGCAACAATCTTTTGTGAACATTCATAAACATTAGCCTGAAAAACATAATAGTATCACAATTGGCAGAGTTATTAATGATCTTGACACTTTTAGTTGTGGGTTTTTCATACGGCAGGCTATAAAATTAAAAAAGTTAAAAATTAACGAGTGTGATAAATAGGAAGAGTTGGTTTGTTTAAGACCTTTAGTTACAAAGGTGTAGCTGTTCAAAAGCTGAGAAATGTAGTTATCGTTAATCCAAGTATTATATGGATAGTTAATGGAGAAAAAAAATTATCGATAGGAAATAATGGTTTTTTATTAAAACCAACAGATTCAATAATTATCAGTGCGAATAAAAAAATAGTTTTCGAAAACATTCCTAAAAATGGACTGTTCTATTCAAAGCAGCTGTGTTTTTTAACGAAACCTAATGCTGAGCTAATTAGGTTGAGTAGAGACAATGCAGTTGATGAACAGAGCCGACTTGTTAAATTAGATAGTCACTTTAAACAAATTTTGGAGCTAATTTTCCAATCCGATAGCATTCTAAAAAATCAAGATACAAGGCGACTTTGGGTAGAAGGTATATACTCAACTCTTGCGGAAAAAGGGCTGCTTCATCTTTTATTCCCCTCTCATGAGATCACGTTTGATGAAAAAGTTTATGATTTGTTGGAGTCTCTAACACCTGAAGAGCACAAAATTGACACCGTTTGTTTGTATTTGGGAGTAAGTAAGCCAACATTGATAAGAAGATTAAAAAAAACAGGAACTCAATTTAAGAGAATAGTAAAACAAGTAAGAATGAATAAAGCTCTTCATTTAATACAAAACGGTGTTAAATCTTTAGATGATATAGCAAATTTCTGTGGTTACCAATCTGTACAACTTTTTAGCCAATATTTTGAAGAACAGATTGGAATGGACCCTATTAGCTATATGACTTCACTAAGCTGCGCAAAAGAAAACATCAGTAAGCACACTTATTTTAATGACTAATGACTAATGACTAATGTAAATAATGCCGAAGAACTAATTTTATTTCTAGAGAATAGTTTGGTTAATATTAGGAAAAATCTAGTTCTTATTAGTAATTTGGAAGAAAGCAAAGTACTCCTTTCAACAATGAAACAGTCAGTAGATAGAATTGATTTTTCCAACGTATTATGCAGCAAAGAACAAAGATCTATACTTGAAAATATAAAAAGTGAATATGTGGTTTTATTAAATCTTTACCTATAATTATTTCAGAACTTTAAATTTTATTTTGTTGACGTGTAGTTATTCATTTCGAAAAGAACTTGGCTACTTAACCTTACATTAAATAATTGTTAAATTAAAAATTACATTACTAGCTGTAGGTTAAGGTGTCCAAGTATCTTTCGTTGTATTTTAGGTTACCTTGATATCGACATTGTGAGTTATTAACTACCACTAAATTGTTATCCTTCCTTTCGCTGAATGCTCTAAAGATTGAAGTCATACCCCTATAAATTATCTCCTCTTATCCCATATTTTATCTCAATAATGTAACTACGTTCTGTTCTCTCAGTCATTATAGCGCTTCATTATCTTGAATTGCGAGAAAGTATCAATATTCAGCATATGACAGATAATTGATACTTTTTGTTATTGGTGTGAAATATACTATTTAGTATTATTACGTGATTTTTAATATTGTACGTTTTTTTAATTGTAAGGTTTGTTTTTTGCTATCTCTCTATTGGTTAATAATAAATGATATCTAAAAAGGTAATGGATAAGAAAAATATTTACTTAGTTTATCAGCCGAAGATTATGGAAGGTAAAATCTGTGCTGTTGAAGCTCTTATGAGAGTTGACAAAATAATAGATATTGAATCTTACATTAAGAGCTTTAATGACCCCATAAGTCTAGACATTCAAGTACTAGAACTAGTTAGTGATGATTTAAAGCATAAGCGTATTAATTGCCCAGTTTCAATAAATGCTAATTATTATAGTTTAGTTGATGATATATATATATCTAAAGCGATTCAGTTACTTAAGTATACTAATACAACGTTGGAACTCACAGAACACTATGAAGTTAAAGATCTTGATTGTTTAAAGAAAAGTGTAAAAAAATTATCTAAGAATGGAATATATGTTTCTCTGGACGATTTTGGCAAGGACTTTTCTAGGGTAAACTTGATAAATGAAATTGACTTTAATGAAGTCAAAATTGACAAAAGCCTAATAGATTCAATCGAAAATAATTATGCTTGTTATAAACATCTTGCCTTTCTTTCTCAAAAACTTAAGGCATTAGGAATAAACAACATAGTATATGAAGGTGTTGAGAATAAAACCCAACTAGATTTGATATGCTTGTTTGAAAAACAACCTATTGTACAAGGGTACTACTACTCGAAACCAATTAGTATTAATGAACTAAATAATACTGGTTTTGAATTTATCTGTCTTATAGATAGCAAAGGTAGTAAGAGTATTAAGGATGAAATAGAAGAGCTTCTTTACGAAATTACAATCTCTAATGAAAAAGATAAATTAAATAAATTAATAGAAAATACTGATTTCACTGGATCTTTTTACAATAATGATTTTAGGGTTACGATTGAGAACTCGAAATCCCTTATTTATGGGGAAATGAATCCACTTGCTAATTCAATAATGAAGATCATGGATAGCAGTCCAAATTTAGTTGTTATAAGGAACTGTAGTGGAGTAACAGTTTATGAGAATAAAGCCCATAAGAAATTCCTTCAATTTGACACTCAGGGAGTGGACCCAGAGTCTATTATAGAAAGAATACCGGATTATAAAAAATGTATAATAGATGATTTGGAATTAATAAACTCTGGAGATTACTTCTCTATAAATAAAGAGATTTTCTATGAAAAAGAATTCAGAGTTATTAGGCAGAAGTCATACCATAATGGAAGATGCTTCATTATTACTACGATATATGAAGAAGAGTTAGGTTTTAACTTTCATTATGATGAACTAACTGGTTGCTTGGGTAGATCTTACCTAAATAAACAAAGCAACAATATTAGATTTAAAGGAAATGCCATAGCTTTTTTGGATTTAAATGGTTTTAAGGCTGTAAATGATACATTTGGTCATTACATTGGAGACTCCTGCCTAACAGATTTTGTTAACTTATTAAAAGTCCATTTAAGAGGAGCTAAAGAATACGACGTTATCATCCGATACGGGGGAGATGAGTTTGTCGTTATTTTTGATTCTAGTGACTTAGATGCCATAAATATAAGGCTGAGTTTTGTTAATTCTATCACGAAGAGATTTTTTGAAGAAAAAGGTATTCAATTGTCCTTTTCATTTGGCGTTTGTCTTAATGAAGAGGATTTATTAAAAACAATAAGCAATGCAGATCAAATAATGTATGCGAACAAAAGTGCTCAGAAAAAATTAGGTAATTTGTATGAATTTGTCTCTTAAATTAAAGTTATACTCAATAGTTGTTGTCTTCGGAATAACATTATCATTATCATATTTGATGCTTAGTTACTCTACCGGAGCTATAAAAAAGGAAAATCAATACTTATTTAGTCAGATAATTCCTTCATTTTCTTCAATTGGTGAGATTGAGAACTTAATAAATTTAAAAAGAAGGTATGAGCTACTTATTGTTCACAATATAGATCAATCTAAAAATTTAATTAAACTTGCTGAAGCAAAAGAAGACTTGAGAGAAGAGTTAGATAGATATTCAAAATTTGATGCTAATGAAGAGGATGTTAGAAATTTTAAAATTTTGAATGAATTAATAAATAAATATGATAAAGAAATAGTAGAACTGTCCGAGCATTATAGTAAAGAGGGATACCAGACAAGTTTAAATCATGTTTCAGATATATTTAATACCACCAATAAATTGAAGTTGATTAATAGTGGTTATTTAGATGATTATCTTGTTAAATTTAACGATCTAGAAAGAACTAGTAAATTATTGTCGCTATCATTACTTACGATAATATTTTTTATCTTAGCTATTACTACAATTCTCTTAATAAGAAATATTGTTAAAAGAGTAGACTTAATGAACTCTACAATAACTAAGTTTATTGACTTAGATATTCGTAAAGGAGAAATGTGTGATCTGATTGAATCCAAGCACTTTGTAAATGATGAATTAGGCTCTTTAATGAAGAACCTTCGTGAGTTTAGAATAAAAATTTCAGGTGTTATAAGTCAAGCAAAGGTGAACTGTGCACTTACCGAAAGTAGTCTTTCAGAATTCGCAAATTCACTACATGACAACGCAAGTTCTATGCAGTTCTCTCAGGATAACATGAATCAATTGGTTACTGCCTTGAACGAAATATCTTCTACAGCAGCAGAGGTTTCTAACAACATCAGCACATCTGCAGATTTAACAGTGGCTTCGTTGGAAAAAGCAAATTCAACAAAATTGATAGTCGAGACGACGGCTAACTCAGTAATTACAACAAATGAAAACTTAGCGAAATGCAATACTCTAGTGCAAGAATTAGAGTCAGATTCTGAAAAAATTTCTACAGTTTTAGAAATGATTAGTAATATTGCAGATCAAACAAACTTACTCGCATTAAATGCAGCGATTGAAGCAGCAAGAGCAGGGGAACAAGGTAGGGGGTTTGCGGTTGTAGCAGATGAAGTGAGAATGCTTGCAAAAAAAACACAGGAATCTACATCTACAATTGAATCGATTATTTCAGTTCTACAAAACAAAACTAATTTGGTTAAAAATGAAGTATCGGCTTGTTATGAACTAATGGCTGACTGTATTTCTAATTCGACAAGTGCAATTAACAGCATGGTTGAAGTTAATCAAAATATTTTGACATTGAGTGAAATGGAAGAGCAGATCTCAACCGCTGCGGAAGAACAAACTTGCGTAATCAATGAAATAAATGTTAATGCAGTAAATGTCAATGATATCTCAGCGCAAAGTCATCACGTGTCGAATGAGCTAGCAATTAGTATCGGTTCGATTAGCGATGAAACTAAAAAGCTACATCGAATATTAAGAGAGTTTAAGTCAGATGAGATTTGATGAACAAATCTTGTGCTCTTTGAAAGGTGATTATTTGTGGAATGGTATACATACTTCAATCTTGATTCCTTTAACGAGACTCGATCTAATATGTATACATAAAATAAGTTATGAAGAATTAGATTCCTCATTAACTCGACTGATAAACGATCATTTGATTGAGTGTAGAGATAACAAGTACTTTCCTACAATATAATTTTGTGTAAGGATTGAGGCTGACTAAGTCAGCCTCTTTAATTTATGGTTAAATATTTTTTATTTTTAATAATATATCTTGTTTATTTTGTATTTGATTATGGACAGTCAATTGAACAAAAATTCCTGATGATGGAACAAGTCAGTACATCTATAAGAGTTTTCACGACAGAAAATATTGAAAAAGGTTATTTAAGCAATGAACAATTTCCTTTGAATGTCCCTAGTCACAATGCAATCGCTGTTATGGAAATCTTCAACAGTGATACAATGCAATATAAAGAAATAAGTATAAATCCTACAAATAGAAAAAATTTAGCGACTGATGAACAAATTTATTACATTGAACAAATCGATAAAACAAATTCTGAAAGCTATTCAAGGCTTAATTTTGAAAAATTTTTCTTTGAAAAATATACGCCTATTTATCTTGACAAGATATCTTGTCTAAATTGTCATTCAAGCCCGAATATTGCTCCTGAAAAACAGTTGGATATGTATGGAGAAAACAGTGGGTTTGGGTATGAGCTCGGAGACCTTTATGGAGTTAAAAAGTTATCTATTGATGCTAGACTATTTATTGTAAAAAATGTGTTTTTCCTATTTTTGGGGTTTCTTTTTTTGTTGAATATAAAGGTTTTATACAGAAAATACATACTTCCAAAACTATACATAGATAGTGCTAGTGGCGTCTTTAATAAAAACTACTATAATAAATTCATAAAGAAGGTCATATTTTCAGGTTATATATTTGTTGTTGATATAGATGATTTTAAATATGTCAATGATAACTATGGGCATGATGTCGGTGATGAGGTTATTAGAACTGTTGCAAATGTAATTAAAAACAGCGTAAGAAAAGACGACTTGATATTCAGGGTTGGTGGAGAAGAGTTCGTCTTATTAATTTCAAATATAGACTTTGAAAATGCAATAAAGTTGGCAAATAAGATTAATAAAAACGTAGAGAGAGCGATTTTTAGTCAATCTGATGTCGATTTTTCTGTTACAGTGTCGATAGGGCTTACATGTTTTTCTCAAGAAGATGATATATCGGAAAAATTCAAGATTGCCGATATTGCATTGCTTAATGTAAAGCGAACAGGGAAGAACAGTTCATTGTGCCTTTGAAACATAGACAACCCAAACAAGTAACTATTGCTAAGAATATTTCTCAAGGTTTTTCAAAGAGCATAGGGTATTGTGTTTTGGCTTAGTCAGGAGTTATCGCTTTTCTACAGTTATGGCCGGGTTTATTAGGCTTTTTCTAGTAAATATAATACTCCGATGATTTATTTTACTTTTACATCAAGTGAGCCACAAAGAGGTTTGCTAGCTAAATAGGTATTGATATCTTTTGAAGGGCTGCCTCAAAACTCTGTGTTGTTTGGTTTGTGTTCAATCATCCTTCTTAGATTGCAGCGAGCTAGGCCAATCTGTATCTAATTAGAGCTGCCTATCTCATGAGCTACTCACTTGTAGCCGAAATTATACAGCGTGTATTTGTAATCAATGTTCATCTTCAGCCAGTGACTTCATCATAAGGTTGAAGTTTAATATCGTTAAGAAAGTAACCAGAACAGAGTAAAGAACTCAAGGATGGCCTTTATGAATTACATTAACAGTGAAAACAAAAATGGCTTGTGGGAACTTGTTATTAAAGGTATCGAAGGTCCAATATTAGCTAGCGATTATCTGGGGCTTTATGGTTCAACACCCGATGAAGCTCGTACAGCATCTATAAAGAAAAAAATTGTAGTACATAGCACGGAAGGTGAAGACTTCATTCTATGTGGTTATTGTGGCCTCCCTGTAAGGTATCGGGCACGAAGCGCGACTAGTAGGGCTGCTTTCTATCACAAGCATATTCCGGAATTAGACGAGGTCGATTGTCCATTTCACAGTGATTACAAAGGTGCGTTTGTATTCTCCGAAAATGAAATACATGAAACTCAATGGCACTTTCGTACGAAACACTTCATTGCAGGCACATTGAGGGAGTCAGATAAGATAAAGTGTGACTCTATCCAAGTAGAGAAGTTTGTCTTTGCAGAGAAAGGCACTTCCAATAAAAGGCGCAAACCTGATATTTACTTTGAAGACGCCAGTGGTAATCGATTTGCGATAGAGTTAGTTCAAGGTTGGTTAGACCCAGAAATAATCCATGCACGAGAACAGTTCTTTTTAGGGGAAGAAATCAATTTGATTTGGTTGTTCAGTGAAGGTCGAAGTGATTCTATTTTTTATTACATCATGTACGGTTCTGCCTTAGAGGCCCACCCCGAGAGTTTTGCTGAGTTTGAGAGTAAAGTGAAAGACGTCCAATGCAATGCCTTTGTTTTCTCTCATGAAGCGTTAGATAAAAGCCAAGAGAGTGGAGAGTTCTACTTCGAAGCACACTTTCCCGAGTTTGATTTTAAATCAACAGAGCTTTTCTTAGAGATGAGCTATAGGTGTCAAATGGTGACATTGAGTGACTTAGTGTTGTCTCCAGAAAGGCTGCCATATGCAATAAATACAAGATCTGCTTTGTGTGGAAAGCAACAGGAACTGTCAGTTGCTATAGAGGAAAAGGCTCAACGAGAGTCTCTGCAGTCAGTAAAACGAATCTATCAATTGCTTGATCAGATTGCTTCTCGTGGCGAGCAGGGTGAGCTTTCCTGGTTAGCACTTGCACATTTATCAGATGAGATAAATGAATGTTTTGATTATGTATTGCAAGAATATGATGAGCGGAACTCACTGCTTGAATTAGCTCATCAAATAATCGGCCGAGAAAGAGTTAGGCTTGAAGACAAACAAGATAAAGCCAAGCGTATTGCACATGCCAAGGAACTTCGTGGATTAAGGCATCAATTGGTCTATGTCCGGAGAACACTTAATCAAGGCGTTACAATTCAGGAGTTAACAGGCCTTAGAACCCACTTAGCCGACATTGCGAACGATTACAGGCGGGTTATTTCAAGCGAGCTTTCATCTTCTGTTTGGGAGCGTTATTTAAGTCTGCTCTTAGATAAAATTGGTAGGCAAACCGATTTACTCGCAAGGGATCTCCCTAAACCTAGGGCTTTGTGGAGTATCACTAATGATCTTCTCAGTTACCCGCTTGAGAAGCGCATGCAACTGTTCGAGGCTCATAGTCCATTGGGTATCGATATGTTACATCAGCTTTCTGCATATTCTCTCCATAAAACACCTCAAGAAACTCAAGAGCTAAAAAATAAATTAGACGAGATTAAACGCCGAACTAAAGAGCAGTTTTTGAATAGGAATTGGAAAGTATTAATGGGGAGCTGGGATTCGGAATATAGCTATTTTGATACTTTTCTTCAAGCGGGAGACCTACTTTGCATTGAGGAGCCATCAGAACTTCAAGGGCATGAACAAGATTGGGTTGAAGATACTTTAAACAACTTTGTAGGGAGGCTGGCTATCCAGGTAGATGAGTTCTACAAAGCTGCTTTCGAAAGGTCTTACGTGAGAATCGATAGAATTCGGCTAGGCAAATTGCTGGCGTTTTGGGACTGGCTTGATCAAGGTGGTTATCTCTACGATCAACCAGTTTCATTAGAGAGAGCAATTGAGCTGAGGAAATATCTGTTAGAACAAAACTACGACGGAAGTAAGGTAAGGTAGGCCATGTATAAATTTAACTCCCTCAAAGTTGGCACAAAACTCAACAACACCGAGCTTTGCGAAGTATTCGGCTGTAGCCCACAAGGCGGCATGCGTCGAGCGCACAAAACCAATACCCTGGTTATCGTCTCCAATCATATCAAATCGATTTATGATGACCGTTGGTCTGATGGTGTACTTCACTACACTGGTATGGGAACTAAGGGCGATCAAAGCCTAACGTTTCAGCAGAACAAAACCTTGGCAGAGTCGACAACCAATGGAGTCGGTATTCACCTGTTCGAGGTATTTAAGGACCAGGAATATACCTATGTTGGCGAAGTTGTTCTCGACGGTGAGCCGTACTCGGAAACACAAGATGATGAACAAGGTAATTCACGAAAGGCATATATCTTCCCTTTAAAGCTTGTATCAGGTGAACGTCAGGTCAGAAAACAAGATCGCGACAACGTAGAGAGCGTCCGAGTTCGTAAAGCTAAGAGGCTAACACTTGCAGAGCTTCAGTCTTTGTCTTTAGCCGCTAAAGGTGGCAAAACCGCTACGCGCTATCAACAGCAATCCATCAGCTATGAACGAAATGTTTGGGTAGCAGAATTGGCCAAACGCCTAGCTAAAGGTCAGTGCCAACTTTGCCTACAACCGGCGCCGTTTATAAATGCGAAAGGCGAGCCTTATCTCGAGACACATCATATCGTTTGGCTCTCCAAAGGTGGTGACGATACGGCTGAAAACACAGTTGCATTGTGCCCCAATTGCCACAAGAAAATGCACATCGTAGATGACGCAAAGGATGTTGAGGTTTTAAAGTCTCGTAGCAATAAAATATTAGAAGAGCTAAATCAATGAATAAAAAACACATTGAAGTCGTTGCGGCTGTACTGAAAAATGAAAGCGAATTCCTAGCCGTACAAAGAGCGCTATCGAAGCTAGATTATGTTAGCGAGAAATGGGAGTTCCCGGGCGGTAAAGTAGAAGCTGGCGAAACGCTTGTTACAGCAATTACCAGGGAGCTAAACGAAGAGCTAAGAATCACCGTTAATAACCCCAAGTTCTTGCTAACGATTGAGCATAACTATCCCGATTTTGATATCACTATGCACTGTTTTGTCATTGACGTCCCAACACGTGAACTTGAGCTTACAGAGCATATTGACTCTCGTTGGTTACCCAAAGACCAACTTTGGGAGGTTGATTGGGCTGCGGCTGATATACCGGTCGTTGAAAAACTACAGTCTACGCTCTGACGGATAACGAAAATGGACCTAAAAGCAGGCTGGGATGGGACTTGGCAAGACTTTCTTTCTACAGACAAAGCTAGTTTTCTAGAGTCGTTAGTATCTTTCCATCGTAGTTTGAGTTGGACGCAAGATCTCGATCCTGCGCAACGCTACGCTTGGGAAACT
>Ga0066192_1000093_pt1 | contig 14039 bp, 11 predicted proteins | sample WorMetvacBELIZE1_FD_58707 | JGI IMG/M metagenome (GOLD analysis project Ga0066192, IMG submission 58707) | Marine gutless worms symbiont microbial communities from Max Planck institute for Marine Microbiology, Germany - Olavius vacuus BELIZE.1... | ecosystem: Host-associated > Annelida >... | reverse complement strand
ACTATTTGATGAGAAAAACCGACTACAAAACTATGCGTTTTTTAGTTTATATGTATTATATGCACCTTGGCTACCAGACCTCTATTTTTGGTAAAAGTTGTGCGTATTATATTTGAATTTTTACGGTAGTTGATTCTGATCTGTGGTAAGGTGAAACTTGCCGACATTCTGCTGAAGACTATTCTACCGGTCAGTTTCCTGGAATCGTGGCCACCGAAGTGCCTTGCCATCCAGTTCTCAACAACGCAGTACATACCGTGCAGGCACAATGCTGATGCTGATCGTGGTATGCAGCCTTCGTTGAATCTCGTGTTGTGTAGCTGATGCAGTTTTGTATCAGACCTACAGTGGCTCCTCCAGCCTCAGAGATTTACCGCCCTCTGACAAGTACCAAGTTATTCTGCTTGATGACAGAGGCATGCAGGTTGTAAGTAAATTTATGTTACACTTTTTCATTGCTTTGACATTGTTGGTTGGACATCGGGGAGGGAGAGGCAGAACATCTGGCCTGAAAAAAATTTTGTTCCAGCAATCCCTAAATGCCATTTTTGAAAGATCTTTGGTGGACTCAATCTGATCTGCATTAAAGGTACGATAGTCCTGTTTTTCACGTGAGCAGTGGCTACAGAGTAACTCTGCAGGAAAAACGGGCCGATTAAACAAAAACTTACAGTAGTATTAGTTAGCATTTACATGATGGATATGATAAGGAAAGCTGTTAATGGTAAATGTGTTCAGATGACGGTGATGATGATACTGACGTCGAAAGCAGCGCTGGAAGAGACATCCGAAGCTGGAGCGATGCCGATGTGTGCTGGGTAACTGATGAGCTAGCTCAGCGTGTCCAGGCTGCTGCTGCTGCATTGGATGCTGATCGTGAATTATCTTCTGCATCAACTGATGTGCCAGCACACTCTCAACTCACGCATACGGTACAGCCAGTCAGCCACCTGTTTGTTTTGAAGTTTGTAAACAGATATTGTATAGTTCTGCTATGCCTTTATCAGCGATGGTAAGGCCTGCTTGAGCTGAAATTTCGTAAGTCCCGCCAAATATTGCCCCAAAATTTTCTCTTTTTTTCGCAAAAATAGGGTCAAAATTAAAAATTTCGTTTTTGTGACCCTATAAGGTACATCCTTGTTCAAAACGACGTCATGTAACATGTTGATAGTAAAAAATATTGGTGCAGGGCAGGGCAATGAAAGAACCTATAAAAAGCTAGCTGAGTCACTTTGTATGCTTTTCGCACGTAGGGATGGGGCAAAAATAGGTGATCAAATTGTAATAAAATTTTGCACAAGGGTGGAGGTCCTAACACAATCACTGGTGCAAATTTTAGTCACTATTGGTTCCGGTGTCTTAGATGGCATCAGTCAAATTTCACACTTTACCATTGACTTCTTCGTCGTTCTTAAAACATGTGTGATGGTAGTATGTGTAACTGTGTTTGCCATGGTGTATTCATTTGAAGTATTCCATTTCAATCATGTACAGTATAATCATAGTTTTGTGATTTGCTTGTGCATATAATGGTGACATTTTAAGTTCTAGTGGATCTTTGCTATTTTTGTGGTTCAGAAGTCAGCACTGCGTAGTTATCCAGTCTGCCTCAGTGAAGACCTGATGCATCTAACGCAGCCGAGAGAAGGTCACCCACTGATTGTGATCAGTGTGCATCCTCAGCAACAAGCATTCGTAAGTCGTTTTTTTTTGTTTTTGTATGCCACTGCACACTTCATAATGCAGAAGGCAGTATTGTTTAACCACATGCCAAGCTAGTCAGGGTTCACTTATTGACCACTTTGTAAAAAAAAATCATTAAAGTTGTTGGTTTTTTGCCGTAAACTGTTGCCACTGTTTTGGTTCTTTAACCAGCTTATTTCCAGTTTAGTTTGGGTTCTAGAAATGGCTTCACGAAAGGTAGACCTTTCCGTTTTCCACCCAGCAGCATGAAGCCGTAATGACAATATTTAGTTTTTGGTTTCCGCTTTGAAGATTTGTCATTGGAAAATGCTGATATTGTGCCCCTGATTAGGATGAGAAGAGTGTATACCATACATCGACATTACCGGCTGTCTCTATTCGAGCGATGAGTAAAGACGTCACTGTTTAATCATACAATGGATTGTTATGTCTCACTGTTTTTTTTGGTTGTTTGATATAATGCTGTCATATATTTTCTCTCTGTGTTAAATGCCTTCTGCATTTTTTAACTCTGCAGAACTCTAGTGTTATTTTTTTGTAAGAATAATACTAATACTAGTAACAGTAATAATTAGTCAGCTACTTTACCTGAAATAACATGCGTTTAATGTGAGGTGTTGAAATTGTTTGCTACGAAAGCTTGTCACTGTGGATGTTGGCTTGATTACCAGGGCAAGCACCTGGAGTCTGTACTGAGCTCAGCCGGCGACTATGAAGTGTGGCTGACGACACAGTTGCTGAATCAGGAAACAGAAGATTGTGAATTCTCGTCACAAGTGCTATTTGAAACCGACACTTTTCCAGTCGGCTGCTCTCAGCCATTGCCATTTGACAGTTAATACAAACTTCATTACCTGTCAACCGCTGCTGTTTAGTTATTGACAGACATATTTTTTGCCTCCGTCACTGAAGAATCTGCAGCATTTTCGGGTTTACCATTTGGCCGGCAGTTGTCCGTTAACACCTATTTTGCGTGAAACAATATCTTTTTACCTAGTGGAGGAATTTCAATGAAACTTGCCGCAGATATTCAACATTCGAGTGGGAATTGCTGTAAGGTTTTCAGGGTCAGAGATCAAAGGTCAAGGTCGTAGCAACATCAAGTCTATTTTTCTGGCAGAGGGATACCCATCGACTTCTAGTCATCCATCTCTTTTCCATCTGGCGGAGGCACACCGATCATCACTGTGGCATCAGGGTTCACTTGTTATATATTTATTATACATTTGATAATGGCTGAATATTGTTGTCATAATTTTTGCCGCTTCTTTAATCGTTGTGTTGTTCTTTTTCTTCTTATTATTATTAGTCTGCAGTTGTGTAAATAAGAGTCTCTGTAGATGCTCTGAAGTGAAGCTGCTAAACTTGGCCATTGACAGCAAAACGGTCATTGCTGTTATCTCTTCTTGATGAGGCCCCGTCATGCCACCATGAAGGTTGGCCACTAATCGAGAGTGTCAGAATTTATTTAGGTATGCAGATGAATGACACAAGTCAAACAAAAGCATTGACAGAATTAGTGTGATGACCATACTGAAGACATTGCTTAACAACTGCTGACAGATACTTTGTTCTGTGGTGATACTCGGCAAATGATATGCCAGGTACATGACGGATTACTTTGTTATGCTTTTGTATTTTTGTATGTTTCAAATGCTGTGCAGAACGGCATGTGTGGTGAAATAAAAAAAAATAAAAAATGGTTCATTTGGTGTATGTTTTTCGAATATGAGCAAAAAGTCGACTCGCAGCAGTATTTATTTGCATTAGTCAATTTTCTGATGTTACGTCATTGGCAGTGTTGTTTTGTTTGGCAGACTTCAGCCAGCAATCATCATTGTCGTGCCAGTCTACAAAGAAATGTGCTCGTTTTCGACAGTTTCAAGAGAAAGCCGATGAGGCCGGCTTGGTTGTTTTTGTGTTGTCAAAAGATTTTGCGGAGTCTCGCTTCACTCGTGAACAGGTTATTTTATTTAAAGATAATTATCGCATTGTTGCCACATTATTGACCACAACAGTAACAGCTGTTTTTTACATAAAAAAATATATAAACACAAAATGTGTACATACTTAGATTTCGTAGGACCAGCCAATGATCAGATGTTGCATACCAGTACAGTTCATGACAGGTTACCACATGCTATTTGTTTTCTTGTAGATGTGTCATTTCTAATGGACAGAAATATAGATGTGCACAATTGTTGTATTTAATTTATGCAATGCATTGCTCGTCATTTTATGTCAGTTTCTAGCATTTGTTTTTTAATTACTATTTGCCAGTGCAGTGCTTGAGTTTTTAATTTTTTGTCTGTTTTTTTGTAAGATGTTTCAATTAAAGTAAGTAAACAGATGAATTTATATAGTGCTATATTATAAGCCTTTTATCTCTAAAGTGCTCAGATATGGCCTGTGTGTAATAATGGGATCACATAGTTTTACCTGCTACCCACACACGAACCATACCTGCCTTTACAGTATTTGTTGTTTGCAGTTAAACCAGAGTTCAGAGAGTGATTTTTCTGCAATCTTATGCTGTTATCAGCAAATGTTTATGTTGCTGACAATGCCAGTTGACAGGGCTCATGTTGGTCCTTGAAAGTCCTTGATCTTTTCCAGATTTTCAAGGCCTTGAAAGTCCTTGAAGACAGACATGGTCCCTGAAAGTTCTTGAATCTTTGTCTGAAAGTCCTTGAAAGTGCTTGAGTTTGATTTTCTAAAACAGTGTGCCTGAACAAGTGATTTTCAGTGTAATCATCCTATTACAATTTTAAAATTTTTGTGGCATTTGTGCCCAATTTCGTGCCCCTCCACTTTCAATTTGCTTCCAGCGCATCTGATCTGCTAACCATTTGACGACTCCAGTTTTTTGTTAATACTTGAAAGAGTTAAATTGTCGAATGTAAACTGAACCTGTATATATATTCTTATAAAAGTGCTGTTTTTGGTTAATGTAGTTCTCCTTGAACATCCTTTGGTCCTTGAAAGTCCTTGAAAAGTCTTGGAATTGATTTTGACATTTGGGCGAGAACCATGCAGTTGAGTCTGTACAGGTGTTTATTTGTATGTATGTGACAGGTATTTTACTGTGAACATCGCAAACGAGTCATCCCTGTCTGCTACGAAGACTTTCAGATCCCCGGCTGGATGTCGATGCTTATTGGCACAAGTGTTTTTGAGGTTGGTGGTACTGATAATAATACTCAGGAGAATGTACATGGTTGTTGTGACAAAGTCATTGTGAGAGTTCGTTGTGTTCATCTAATAAATTTAAAACAATGCCAAGTGAGTGCTGACCCTCAGACTGAGTCACGAGTCAGTCAGACTTGTGTCATAAATCTCTCTGTAGGCTGCTGCCGTCTACAGCTACCATAAATGTTTAGATCATGATTTACTTAAGTTGAATGTACAGGATGCAAGGATGGAAAACTTTGAAGAGTCGTTGAAGACTCGGATACGTACTGCCCTGGACCCGTCACTACAGACCATCTCTGAAGAAACGAATGAAGACATAATGTCGTCATTGGTCAGAAATATTCCTGATTTGTATGCAGTATTTAACAATGAATAATTTACCACATTTTAAACTGTATTTTTCCTTCTTTTCTTTTGCAGGACAAGTGAATTTATTACTTTTTGGTTAGTTTTTGATCAGTCACTGTATTTCCTTAACATAAGGTAAGATATTAAGATATTTGTTGCAGTGCAGCCGTCGTCATTTGAAATGATACATATAAACTGTCGTCTGTTTACTCTTATAAAAACACAGACGAAAGAATAATTCTTTAAGCCATAAAAAGACTTGCATCATTTCTAGTGGAGAGCTAATTGTTTAGTGTTAAAATTTTTCGTCGGATAATCATTTTGTATCTGTTAAGAGATTAGAGCAAATATGATTGCAGGTGGCGACATTACGTGAGCAGATGACGACCATGGATGACATGTTTGTGTCTGACAGCAGTGAGGTATTGTGTAAAATTTTGTCATTACTGAAACTCTTTATTCTCAGTCGCAAAACCACTCACTTCCTAGAAACTGGTATACATGTCTGTCACACATTGTAGAAAGTCTTTGAATTTAACAGTAACATTTTTCAGGCGTTGAATAGTCCTGAAGAGTGATCCATGCCTTGGAAAGTCATAGAAAAGTAACTGACATATTTGAAATGCTCTTTTTATGTATTTTGGGTGAGAAAAAGAGAGAGAGAGAGAAATTGGCGTGATTGGTGTCGAAGTTCGTGGAATACAAAAAAATCTGCCTTTTTCAGCCGTCTTTTAGTTTTCTTGTTATTATTTTCAAGTCGATGCACTATCGCCAGTATTGTCTCTTTCTGTTTTCTAACTTATTTCACTTTGTTTAATGTTTATATTACAAGAGTTGTTGGCAGGGGCATGTGCAGTACTATCTGTTGTCATTGTGTTTTAGGTTACAAACAGCCGGCGTTCGTCGAGCAGTCGGGTGGTGAACGTCTTCATATCTGGAAGTACTAAGTTCTACTGTCCGCAGTCGGAGACCATCTGCCGGTTTGTCACTCTCTGTCACTGGATCCTGCATCTGAAAACTTATAAAACCGATAAAACTGAATTTGATATAACATAACTGCGACATTGATAATGATAGTAATTATAACTGTAAAAATAGTTTTTTTTAATAATAATAATATTTTCATCCCATTGTGAGATCAAAACTTCATAGACAGCATAATATACCTTTGCACCTTATAAGACTAGGCTTACAAACACAGTTTGTTAATTAGCATTTGCGCTCGGAATGTGTGGATAGTCTGAATACCTGAATCTCCATTTCAAATACCGATTTGATGCCAGTGGGTTCCCATTTCTACAAATTAACACGTGAATTGTGTAGCTGTATAACAGTCTGACTGCTCAAATATTATAATTATTACTATTATTATTATTTTAAAATGTACTGATTACTGTGACACTATCATGAAGACATGAGCCAGTTGACTAATAAATTAATGAGCATTTTGCCACGCCCCTAATTTCATTAATTGCTGATCTCTTGAGTGCATTCATTTACTGAATCATGTTTATCTGACACTGACAACATTGCACCGTTCGAAAATACACTCCTATTAATCTTATCAACCTGCTCTGCATTCTTTTATTTTGACCTTTTTATTTTGATTAATAGGAGTGGTACTCTTCAAATGGTGCAATGTTGTTTATGTCGGATAAATACAATTCAGTAAACAAATGCACCCGAGAGATCAGCAGATCGATGAAATGACATATTCTAGGGGTGTGGCAAAATGCCCGTGAAATTTATTACAGTAGGCAGCCGGCTAATTGTAAGGCACTTTACATGGTCACGCTGGAAATGTATCGGAGATGGTGATGTGAGAGTACAGAAAGATAAGTCAAATTAGTGTTTGCCGAAGCTTCGTCTGTATATCAGTGTGTTCAGCTCTCAACAGAAGGTGGTCAGTGAGGGCCAGGCATGTGAAGTCTGAGTCCCTGGTGTCCAGGTTTTGGCTTGGAGTCGGAGTCTCCCTTTTGAAGAAGTCTGTGACTCCGAACACATACTGCTCCTTGATTGTACATTGAGCCTAGTACTATGCAGTTTCAGCCAGTATATAGTTCTTGCCAGTCGTGCTACCTCATCATACCACTTTGTTGCCATATGTATACTTGGAGCAGCCATCCTTAGGTATGCTATCAGTATGTCACACAGTAACACAGTAAGTCCTAGAGTCGGAGACAGAATCTGATTTTGGACCCAGACTCAGAGTCGAGGTTCTTTGGGTCCAGAGTCTCAGTCAGAGTCCTAAATTTTCTAACCCCAGAGTTGGAGTTGGAGTCACACAAAACAGTAATGACTTCACGTCCCTGGTGAGGGTGTGCCCCAAACAGATACTGTCGGATTGTTCTATGCTCGTGAAGCTGGTCGGCCAGTAGATCGTCGAGTGGGTGATATGTGAGTGATGTCTTCTATAGTTGTCGCATCAAGACATTGTTAATTTGTTGTTGGAGTCGGAGTCCCACCAAAAATAATGACTTTACATCTTTGGTGCTGTTAGACTGTTTATGCCCGTGAAGTGGCGACTGGTTGCCCAAGATAGACCATTGAGTGGGTGATAAATGCGTGTTGTATTATATAGTTGTCGCATCAAGACATTGTTAATTTGCTGTTTCATTGGTTATTACTGCTGGCTGCTGTTTATCCAGGTCAATTGGCAAGCACTTGGCATCAATGGAGCAAGTGCATGTCATTACTGGCGGTTTTTATGGCGTCGGCGATGTCATCGGTCGCAACTACCACGAGAAACGTGATCAGATGGGACGACCGAGCAACATCTGGCATGTCCTGCCTGTACGAGATAATCAGGTTTGTTATGTGTGTGCAGGTCATCCATATAACACATTGAGTCATGAGAACATTCTGTGTCATGAACTGTCTGTGTGGGGCCTTCTTCTGACTGCACAGCGACTTTTAAATCCTCTGAAATTGCACCTTTTATGCATGTTTTATCTATTTTACGTTTCTGTGCCAGCCTGGCTTTTCGTAGATGTGGTGTGAACCAGTTACTGAACTGAACACTAATCAGTTGCTGAACTGAAGTTAACTGGTGGCAGTAGGAAGTGTATATGAGAATATGAGTGCTTATGCCCTCCACTAAACGTCACTTTACGCTTTTGCACACACTGCATTGTTGTTCGTTCATTGTGACAAATTTGACGTGTATTTGAATGTTGTAGGACTACTCTCGTAAATGCGTACAGAATGCTGACAAGACGTTTGCTCCACTTTTGTACGGTCGGACACTATTTGTCGGCGACAGTGTCAGACAACGCGAGCAGCTAACGGCACGAGCTTTGGACATATGCATCGTTGTTGAAGGTGATCACATACGGCATGAGCTGTCTTAACTAGTAGTTGCGAGGCCAGCTTATCTGTTAGATTTGTAATGTTGGCTGTAGGTATAGTGCTAGTGGCATAAGTGTGTGATCTACGGATTGGGTGATGTTGTGTATGACTGTTGAATTTGTGACTCAGCTTGATAACTGAGCTTTAAAAACCATTTACTGCCACGTGCTAGTATATATGACTGACGCAGTGTTATGCCAGGTGCAGCTACACAGTTTGTTTCTGTGCAGCTGTGTCTCCATCTGTATGAAGTAAGACTTCTCTCTGAAATGGCCTTTTTTATGTTGAATGTGATGTTATTATTAGAACGTGAAGATTAACGTAGCATAAGCAAAATAGCTCTGTGTACTTACCCTACGAATTATGATCAAACATTGCTCAGAATTCACTCTCTTCTCCCCCAGACTGTTTCTGAACTGTGATGAGGAAGGACCACGGTTTCGATAGGAAAATTTAGTGAATTCCACACGGCATTTTGTTATATTCTGCAATTCACCGCAGCAAATCACTGCTAATTGCGTGGTTAGTCAGCTGAAAGAAAGTAAACTATGCTGATCAAAACGTCCAATATATTGGCGTTTGTCAGTGTTCATGTCACACCACAAATGCAGGCAATGCTAGTAAACAATCAGCTGCCATGATGAATGAAGCGTGACAAGTGAACTACTAATTAGTTACTTTTTCAGGCGAGTTTCTGGTACTAAAGTGTCAGATAAATAAGAGTATTTTGCGAAATTGGACAGTTTCTCCAGGAAAACCTAAATTCCGCGGCATGGCTCTTTCTGCAGCAAAACAGTAAAGTCCGCGTCTTGGCTCAATTCCACGGGCTGCGGAAAACTGTGGTCTCTAGTGCTGAGTGTCTGGAAGGTAAGAGGGAAGATTATCGGCACAATCTGTGCTATATTGTATATCACAATAATGTTACGCACGACATAAGCATACATAAGTTAGATTTGAAGGAAATTGGCCTGTTCTGGTAGGAAGCACAAAAGTGCTGTTTTGACAGAGATGATAAGCTTTGATGTGTGACCCTTGTGTCTTTGGCATAGGCTGAACCAATGTCCAGAGGCTGAAATAACCCAGTTTATTGCACATACTGGATTTGAGGTGTCACTGAAGGTACATGATATGCTGGCTTATTCTAGTTAACGGCTGATGTGTTGACAGGAGGGCCAGGGGCGGCTCACGAAGCCGAACAGTTTGCATGGAACGATCATGTTGTCATTCCAATTAGAACGACTGGTGGAGCTGCTGGTGGCAAGTTCAAAGTTCCTCACAAAATATTTGAGGTGTGCATGGTTCTGATAGCATCTGTGTTCATTCTCTTAAGTTTGATGTATATATTATTATTGTTATTATCTGTAGTAGTAGTAGTACTAGTAACTACTGGCAGTAATAGTAGTCATGGCAGTGTTTTGGTTAGAGCTGTGCTATTTCAAAATTTATGCAGTTAGTGGTAAATATATTGAGCATGTGTGCTAGGAATATGTATGTCTTTTTTGTATACTTGTGTATTTATTTTAATATTTCTGCGATAATCTTTCTGAATCATTATAAACTTGTGACAGCTGTTGATGCCGAACTTCTGTTTTTATGTAGCTGAATTTTCAAGTCATCTCTTTGAATTTACAGCATGTTTCAGGCATTGAGCCTGCTTAATTTGCTGACTGCTGCAATATATCAGGTTTGAATCTGGCAGCTACGTTGTATTGGGCTTTGTGTAAACTAGAGAAGGTAAACTTGGTGTCATGGAAAGTAATGTTGAAAATGCACTCTTCTGTTTATTGCTTTGCTAGATCTGTTATAAGCATGCTGAATGTGCCCCTATTCGGAATTCTAGATCCGCCCCTCGCATGACAGTTGTCAATCACAGTGTATATCAGTGCTGTGACCACGGTGACATTAGCACGTGCACTGCAGCATGTTTTCCTATTGACATCATCATATTACATTTTACTGTGTGAACTACAGGTACCGGCTGATGTCGATCCTGCTGATTGGTCGATACTCTCAGACAGCAGTGCTTCGGCGGATGCCATTGGTTCTGCAGTAACTCGCATAATCAGCAGCATAGCCGCGCGTCTTTCACTGGAGTCACCGTCCGTATCACTGCCCTGCAACTCGGCACTTCCTGACTGTTCCATGTCCACCATGTGTTTGACTCCGCCGGATCTTCACGACGTCAGTCCCGAGAGCTCTGATCTGCCAACAACGTGACCGTCGACGACATTTTTCACTTTGCTGGTGTAGTCGTTTATGCGGGTAGTACAATGCTCATATTTCGTTAACTGGCTTATTTGCCGTGCTCGCCTTTAATTCCCATTCCGAATTGATTAGATTCCATGTATTTTTTAAATCTTTGCTGCTTCATACGATTAGTCATTGATTCTATAACCAAAGACATCGCGTAAACTTTACGAACTTTTCTGGCATTACGCCAGTCATCGGCCAGGACCCACTTGTATTCTTAGATAGCATATGCTAGTTATCGTGCATTGCCTAAATCTACTACACGCGTGATATTTATGACACATTACTGAATTGAATCAAAAAGTTGATTCACACGAGTGAGTCGAATTTGATCAAAAGTATTAAGGATGCCCATAGAAATGCCTTCATGTTTTGCTGTGGTGCTGTGTTTTTTTTCTTTTATTTTTACATATCCAGTGTCCTGAGCAGCCCTTACCAGAAGTATAGCAGCCGTTGGGTCACAGGCTAACTTCAAAAATTCGCTGAGACTGGAGGATTTCTTGAGCCATATCTTCTGTGTAAGTCACAGGTCATTTGTGACACCCGACCAACAGTGTCGAAACCCCGAAGGAATCGCTTTGTAATTAATGCACTGAAGTCCAAGTAATTGACTGGTGATTGTTGACTCGTTTTGTACATAGCTGTGTTTGAATTACGTTAGGTGTTTGGTGCTGAGACATTGTTGCTGGGATTTCCTTGTTGGAATCTTGATAGATGTTATTTTCTGTCTGCCATCTTTTTGTGATAGTTTGTTGCTAATATGGAGATCACATAGCGTTGTGCAGATGTTATGTTTGGTAATGATTTCTGGGGATTTGTTGTCGGCATTATCATTTATTGTCTTTTCTGCTGTTATCACTGTGTTATGTCATTTTAAAAAGACTTGTTTCTCTTGTAGTAAAGACTTGCACTGATTCATTTACTAGTGTGTACCATGCTTATCATGAAGAAAATAAAAGCATAAAGGCTGAATTGGCCGTACAGAATTTGACATCATTGCTGTCATGAATCCGTATGTGTGGAGTGTTGAGGAACTTAATGGAACACTTCCACATGAATGTATAATGTACGTTAAGTGGTGTGAAACTAATACAGTAGGATGTGTTGTACAGGGAATTTGCATATCGTGCTAAGTGCATAGTTATCACTTACTTGAAGTACTCTGTTGACACACTCTTGCTGTCTTGGGTAACATATGGTGTTTCTTGCTGTTGATTTTCCAGTTGATATTGTGTGCTTGCTGATGTCCATCTGGTGCTTCTTCTGTCGTTCATTGCTGGTTGTGCCAACTGTTGAATGTCTCACTTTTGTTATACCACGTGTATAATGCTACCACCATAGGACAGAATGTTACATAGACAACACGGTCCTTGGCATAGGAGTTTGTCGTGCAGTTTTGTTTTAATTAGTATCTGTTGAATTTAATACCACTATATTTATTGGATGTTGGTGGAGATACACTGGTGCATGTATAGATATACGAGGGTTGTCCAATAAATAAGTTACAAAACGGCATTATTCCATCAATTCTTAACATAGGAAAAATCCGAAATATACGTTTTGTAGGGAATTTACTTTTACACATACAGAGAAATGTTTTAATGATGACGTCATTATTGTGACGTCATTTGTTCATAGAACACAGTCTATCTGTTGATTATTTCCTCCACAAGTTTCCTATCATAACTCACAAGTGATGAGCATAAACGAGAAAAAAATGAATAAGCTTAAGAAGTTAATGTAATCTCTTTTAATGCTAAACATTAGTGTTTCATTTTTCAACATACTGTCCAAGTTTATTCAAACATTTGTCCCATCTGTCAACAAGCTTCTGAATGCCCGATGCAAAGAATGATGCTGACGTTGCAACATAATGCCGGACACGTCGTTCCTTATCAACAATGTTTTCTCTGCCGCAAGCAAACTTGGTAAACCAAATGTGTATTGCTGGTCTTGTAAAACACTTGTCACCATACACTGGACGCATCTCATAATGAATCTCACTTGCATTACATTTTTTTGCCCACAAAAAAAAACAAATAACAGCATGCTGTTCGTTACGGGACGACTTTAACTGCAACATTTTCGTAATTAATGTTTATAATTTGCGTCACCATGACGTCATCGTGATAAAACTCCCAGCTGGTACTCAGAATTAAATTCCCTACAAAATGTATATTGCAGATTTTTATATTTTGGAAAACTAACAAAATGATGCTGTTTTGTAACTTATTTATCGGACGACCCTCGTAGTTTTCCGTTTTCGTTTTTTTTGATGCACTTCTTGTGATTTGATCATGCCATGAAGAATGCTTTCACATGTTTGTTTAATACAGTGTTGTGGTAATCACGTGGTACTTTGTACTTTGCGGTCAGTTTTGCGTGAGCTTCATTGACGGTGTTAAGTACATGTATGTATATTGCAAACTCAAGTGTGCTAATACAGTAATCAAAATTGCTCTGTGTTGAATTACTCTGTCTCATAAACAGAATGAAGCATATTAATACTTGTCAGTGATGCTGATGTGTTTAAAATGCTTCATTCTTTGTTTGAGATGGAAGGAAGGTCGCTGTAATGTTGCCAGATTTCTGTTATGTTTGTTTGTTACAAGTGTGTGCTAATCTCATAGTCGTTCAACTATGCTGCGTCTGTACATGAATCAGTTTTACGATTTCAGACGTCAGTCCAGTTGGCTTTATTTGCATAATGTTGATACAGTGTTATATAATATCAGAGGCGAAACTGTTACACTTTAGTGATTGTGCACTTTCTACACTTTTGATCTAGTTACCTTAATTATTTTGTGACGTATTTAATTACCAATGGCATGGCAGCATAGAACTACTAAATTAACGGCTCGTTTAATTTCCAATGATAAGTTACTGTGCACTTCAGTTCTAGTTGATCACGTCTTCGTTCAATATTGCATGCTTTGTGCTTTGGTTGTGTATGAACGCGTTGAATCTTGCTGTTAAAGTGCCTGCAACTGGACCTCCTCGGAAGGTGAAGCAATGTGTGACAGCGAGTATGCTAATGCTGGTGCATTTTGCATTGATCGACTCATGGCCGCAATTACACAGTTTACAGTGCTGTTAATTTTATGTGACAAATGGTTGTCGTATATTTGTCAGATATAAATGTAATGTAATGTAAATGTAATGTAAATGTCGATTTATAGAGTGCGATTACGTAACAC
>Ga0066192_1000091_pt1 | contig 14104 bp, 7 predicted proteins | sample WorMetvacBELIZE1_FD_58707 | JGI IMG/M metagenome (GOLD analysis project Ga0066192, IMG submission 58707) | Marine gutless worms symbiont microbial communities from Max Planck institute for Marine Microbiology, Germany - Olavius vacuus BELIZE.1... | ecosystem: Host-associated > Annelida >... | reverse complement strand
GAGGGGGGGGGGGTCCGTTTCTCCTGCGCACTCGGCTTCAACTAATTAACATGACCACCTACACTTTGTTGTGGATACGGATTTTAAAAGTACCACGATGGACGGTCCGTGCGTATCTGAAGGCACGATACTGCAGCATGTACGTGTCCGAAAACGGAGAAAACGGCTAACTCCAACCGCTGTTCCATAACGCACTCAACAGCACATGTTTTATCGATGATTATCGAGAGAATGGCGTCGCGTTCAGGCTCTTGCGTGTCGGGCAGTAATTATCCACCGCTGTCGACTTGATCGGGCACCTGTTCTCCTACGTCACCGTGACGTCACGCTTCGTCGCTCGCTATCTTGTTCGCTCTGTCACGTGACGTACTTCAGTGACGTCATCGCGCTTATTGCAGTGCGATCTCGCCGTCAACTTGGGCACTTTATGCGAATCGTCGAATATCAGCCAACAATAAAAAAGTATCTGTGAAAAATCTGTGTGGTAAATTGGTGTCTATAAACGTTTGAAGTTTGACTGTTATAGGCTCTAACATTTAAATTACTATAACGTATAAAATAAATAAGATATTCAGCCCAAATTTCTGAAATATATTGCTAAATTCCACCTACCTACTGTCTGAAAATTTAACGATAAAATTTCTATTTGTTACATAATTATCACTTATTTCTGATGGGTTGATGTTTATTTTGAGCCACCTTTATGATAGCTAACCTGCTCTGAATCGCGAGATTAATCGCTAACGCTAACGCGTTGATTAATGATTGTTCAGTTGCACAAAAACAACATATATTTCAATCACATACAGTGTTGCAAAATAACACGATCGACGGTTATTCTAAAGCCATTTTCAATGTGGATCTGATATCCTGTTTTTCCTTCTTCGCTTTCTTCTTCTTATTTCACTTTTGCGCAGAAATTTATGCCCGCTGCTCCTCCGTCGAAACAAGCGCGATCGACTCGAAACTTTAACACAATAGACAGAATGTCATCGAATCCGCGTTCACACAATCCAAAATATTTTCGCAAACTGACTGAAGATAAATCAATTCCAGCCATTTTCAGTATATATTCAACTTGTATATTCAACTTTATTCACCACATAAAATGGTAGCACAAGCAAACAAAACAAGCAAAAATACGACAATGAAATAGCTCGACATTCCTACACAGGCAAGCCGCTCTTAGACAGGGTGTCAGGCTGAAACAGCGCAGCGACGCAGTCTGTACAATGCCGTTGCGTGCACCGCAGCGGATCATGGACGAGCTGAGATCTGGGAACGGTCGCACCTCCACAATGCAGAGTTTTCTCTCGTAAGAAACTCTTGAATGATCTAGTTGAAAGTACATTTATTATTACCCTTTAGGCAGTTATTGAGTAATTTTGCATCACAGTCAACCACAGCCTCTGAAATTGTCATAATAGTAGTCCAGCCTGCGACGGTGAAAAAGTGCTGTAATCGACGTGTATAATGAAGAATGGCCTCAGCAGTTATCGTCAATCGTTATCTTGTTGCGAACATTTTGTCGCACACTCTCGCAAATCTCTTCAACTATGAACGCGTTCATGAAAGTTTGATCATGGCATCAGTCTCTTGTACGTTTGCTATTCATTCACTTGCTGGTAATTTTTACGACCAAAACGTTGATGTAACGCTGGTGGTAAACTAAATTGTAACTTGTAAATTAGTGGGTCAAAAAGATTATGTGCATCACGAATTGATAGCACCAACGAATATTTTTTACAACGTGCACAAGATGGCGACACACTTATGTACACAAAGGATTAATGTAGATCGTCAAATTATGTGTGATGGGTTAAATATTACCGAACAGTTGCAACAGTAGCAATTTGTTACTGTTGCAACTGACTAATAGTAACAATGCTGCAGAAAAGACTGCGACGTCACTGACTGTCTTTAGAGCGGATCATTAGATGACCGTGTAGGCAGCATGGCACCGACTGCATTAGGGATGCGGGAGAACAGCGTACAACAGCAGCAGCAGCAACTACGGCGGCGGCAATCCCTGGCTGGACGCGAGCCGGACGCTATTGGTCCGAACGGCGTGACGAGCGACTGGCGCCCGACGGGCGTCCGATAGGCGTGGCCGCGGTCCATCAGTCCGCAAGCCATCGTCTCGGCTGCTGCTGCTGCTGCTGCCCTGACGTGGTAATTAAGCCAGCCGCTTCGCCAATGCCAGCAGCGCTTCCGGAAAAGCATTCGGCGTCGTTGCAGCGCAGCGACTGTACACAACATCGACGTGCATTTCCGCTCCGTTCTGCACGGGCGCACTGTCGACTTTCGATGACGTCGCAGTCTCGTTCGACCTCGTGATCGACCCGTATTCGACTTAGAAGAGATTGTACGACAGAATTCGTTTTGCTGCAATACGACTAGTACGACTAGAGCTGTCTTCGTGACCTCGCATAATAGCGATTATGTTAATTAATGCGGCTATCATAACACTATAATGGTCCGACGCGAAGTTTGACCTAAACGGCGAGATTTCAGAACGTGAATACTGAACTGCAACAACTGGTGTAAGCCGGCAAGATGATGGCAACACAGAGCAAGTTGCTGTTCCAACTCAACAAGTTCTACAACGAGCGAGTCCACGCGCGCAAGGTCGCCGTCGCAAAGACGATCCGTGAAGTGTGCAAGATCGTCCAGGACGTTCTGCGTGAGGTCGAGGTCCAGGAGCCACGCTTCGTCAGCTCGCTGCAGGACGTCAACGGACACTTCGACGGCCTGCACGTCTACTCGCCGACCGAGTTCGAGGTGGTCCTTTACCTCAATCAGATGGGCGTGTTCAATTTCGTCGACGACGGCGCCATTCCGGGCTGCGCAGTGCTCAAGTTGAGTGACGGTCGCAAACGTTCCATGTCGCTGTGGGTTGAATTCATCACGGCGTCCGGCTACCTGTCGGCCAGAAAGATCCGCTCGCGGTTCCAGACGCTGGTGGCAGCCGCCGTCGACAAGTGCGCGTACCGTGACGCAGTCAAGATGGTGGCCGACACGTCGGAGGTCCGCCTGCGCATCCGCGACCGCTACATCGTGCAGATCACGCCGGCGTTCCACTGCTCCGGCATCTGGCCGCGCAGCGCCGCGCACTGGCCGCCGCCACACATACCGTGGCCGAATCCGAACCTGGTCGCCGAGGTGAAGACGGAAGGCTTCGACCTGATGTCCCGCGAGAGCATCTACATGAAGGACAAGCAGTCGGCGGCCGAGGGCGACGCGTGGGTGGTCTCTTTTCACCAGGCCGAGACGATGCTGCTGCTCGGCGGCTGTCGACGCAAGTGCCTCAGCATACTGCGCACGCTGCGCGACAAGCACCTCGACCTGCCCGGCAAACCGATCGAGAACTACCACATGAAAACGCTGCTTCTTTACGAGTGCGAGAAACATCCTCGCGAGCTGGAATGGGACGAGACGTGTCTCGGCGACCGTATTAACGGCATTCTACTGCAGCTCATCTCCTGTCTGCAGAATCGTCGATGTCCGCACTACTTCGTCCCCACTCTCGATCTCTTCCGAGGTAAATCCTCGTCGTCGATGGACGCCGCCGCCAAGCAGGCCTGGCGTATACTTCGCGAACTGCTCACCAACTCGCGCAGTTTGGAAAAACTCTGATTATCGCCGCTGCAAGCACGCACTCTATACTAACTTCGCCGAGTATATCTTCTTCGTTAATCGAAACTTTCATAGACTCACAAGATTGTAAAATAATGTTTATAGTGTAATTTGAGGCAATCGCCACTAACTATTGTTTTCTGTCGGCATAAAAATATGCAACGCTAATTTCGTTAGCGAAAATTTTAGATTCTTTACTCATATCGTATAATAATAGCAACGAAATATCTGGTGACATAACCCATCAACAGCTGTATTAGCCGCTTTCCACATCAGTATTTAAATTATCTGGGATTGTATTGCGTGAAGATAAACTGTTGTTTGGCATAAACTATTAAGTAACTGTTTTTATGTAAAATACTAAAACGGTTTTGGTGTATAGATAAATTCGTTCAGCCACAAAAATAAATAGACCTATCGCTCAGACATGCTCAGAGACGGGATTTCTTTAACGACCGCCGGTCGACTTAACAGTCGAATGTGATTATCAATTAAAGTACTTGACTTGTACACATACAGAATAATATCAAACTCTTAATGTTCACAATTGTTAGGTTCTACTGGCTGTAAAGTGCTGGTTATATAGAATTTCCGTAAATAGCTTTTTGTGAATGCTTATAAGCATTAATGGCGACTGGTTGAATTCAAACTGCAATGGATGACGGTGTTATTAAACCGACTGCCGACCGAACTTAAACAGACGTGAGTGGCAGCAGTTTTGCACAGTTTCTACAGTTATAGCAACGAGCTTTACATTGCATTTGCATGAACACAACTTTAATTCGGTATCAGATATATACATTCGTTGTTTCGTTCATGTTCACGAATAAACACTTTAGAACTTGCATATTTGTATGGATGTTTTGCCCGTGTTATAATAAGATGTGTTAATAATTGTGTTTCGTCCAACGACGATATTTCAAGTGATTTGTCATGATGACTCATAGCTTATTTCAGTTTTTCTCTGGTCACTTTTGCGAAGCCGACGGTACGTTTGACACAATAGAAACATGAAGAAAAGTCCAATATTGTGTGTAAGAAGTTCAACGTTAATCGGTGCAGTTTAACCAAATTAGAGCGGAAATTCGACAATTGCGATAACTAATGATAAATAATAAAATTATCGATTACAAACTAAACGCGGTAATACATTAATCGATGCGTCGGTCATATATCACACCAGTTATTTAAACACTCTACACTTTACATGTACATAGTGTCACGTGTCTCACTGACCTGTGACTGAAGCCCATCTGGCGCTCTTAAGACAAAACAATCAGTTAAAGATATTTTTTTTAAAAACTTATATCTGTATGACCTTTCTGATGTCGTGTCTCTTACACTTTGTCGAGTGATCTGCATTGTTAAAGTTCAATAGTTTATCAACCTCCGTTAGCAAGTTCGATGTTTAAGACTGGCTTACAGCGACGTTTTGCAGTTTATTCTAACTGTGTGAAATATTGCATGGAAACATCTTTCACGGTATTGGTTGCTGCTTCATAAACTATGTCTACACAGAAAATTCGTCAAAGTTTCCGCATCTGTGGAAAATTATTATCTGTCTGTGACTTATGAGTCGCTCGAAGCCCGTACTTCTTACTTACTTAAGTCGTGACAACTAACATTTGATAGCTACACGTGTCAAAATACAATATAATATAGTTAAGCTGCTAAAAATCTGTGATGCGCATCACTGTACACCTACGAAGTGCCAATTCAACCCGAAATGATAATGGCTACCTGCCAGTTGAACAGGTAGACTTGATGCTTGACGTCACAGCTCGAGAGTAGAGAGTCGGGCGATGACGTGCATTACCGCAACGAGTTGTGACAACAGCGCCCGCGACAGCGACAGTCCTTGGCCACGTCAAGGGATTTCTAATCGACTTGGCAAGAACCATACACCACCTAGCGAGACGATGTGCAGACTGAAGACAGCCGGACCGAGCGGCAATGCATGCAGCTCGTTAAGACTGACACGAGATCTTATCTGCCGCTGTACCCGGCCGGGCCGTCGTGGCATCGACTGACCGTCCACCGTGACCCGCCAACACTTAACCGTTCTTCATTAACCGGCGCCGTATTCTCGGGCGACCGGGCCGACGACGACCGTCGCCCGTCTATAAACACGTTTCGGTTTATTGTCGACTTCTGTCGTCAAATAAACGCCGATAAATCGTGCGTGGCATGCCAGTGGAGTAGTGTCATGTCGTCGGCGCGAAATCATCGACGAAGCATAAGAGCGCCGGCTGCATCGCTGCACAGAATCAGTGGACTCAATTCGGCGTCATTCTCGACGTTCGATTAAAAATTAAACACACAATACAAAATATAATATGACAGCTATTGGCTATTTCAAAAAACATGTCGCCTATAGTCGATGTGTGCAAAAAACTGCAGTGTTAATGCGTGATGAAGAGTAATATCGGAAATTCGGGATGTTCATATTACCAACATAATAAGCACAACAGCAGACATTAACAGTAAATTTAACAGTTTAGTAAACCGGTGGATAATGGTGATTTGCTAATACTTAATATATTTTAAAATATATTTTTAAATGTCAAAGTAAATCAGTTGCCAATCTAGTTACGTGGATCATGCGTCACTTCTCGTGCAAGACCGTTTAATAGATGTTAGTATCTCTTTAACCTTTATTGTTTAAAACACAGACTTGCTTGAAGTGCCAGATACAGCATGACGATTGAAAAGCAAGCTAAAACGAATGTTACAAGAAACTCAACATCGCAGATATAGCCGCGCGAATGTCCGTACAATTTCGAAATACTGTTACTCATAAAATAAACTTCAAGATCATTCAAGGTCGTCAGCCACGACATTACTGTATTCCATTGGTCAATAGATTCAATAGACAGAAAGTCATATATGTGTGACTTTTATACACCGTGTCAAAAAAAGTAAGCCAGCGTCAATTCTGATAAAAGTTGGCACAGTGTCCTGAATAAATGCTATGAAGTACTGCAAACGTTTTCCGCCTCATATAAACTGTGATTCTGTGTCTCTACACTAACCTTGTGAATCTTAAAGTCGTTTTTGTGAAAATTCTTATGATGGAAAACCGCAACCCTATGTCCCAATAAAAAGTAATACTGCAATGACCTCCAATGTAACCGCAAAGGCCTATCTCGTCAACTGTCACTGCACTGATGTCATCGTACGTATACGTGATGAAGCTCTGCTTCAGTTCTTATAGCAAATGAAAAGTCTACAACTGCACATGAAACTGTTTACAAACTTCATCGTCTGCTGTAGCCTTAAAGTGTTTATTAAATATTTAATATTCATAAAATTTGTCGACTTTGTTGTTTTCCATTGGACTTTTAACAAAAACTACCTCTAAGTTTTACAAGGTAGTGTAGAGACATTAATCAGGTGAGGTGGAAAACGCCTACATTACTTTGTGGTAAATTTATTCAGGATGCTGCAACAAATTTTACCAGATTCGTCCAAGTTTTGTAGAAGATGTGTCGAAAATATGTGGCTCACGTTTTTTGGACACTGTGTAATATCCGGGTTTATAGTTACTAAACCTCTGTGTTGCATCGTTACCGAAATAGTTCTTGTCCGTGTGGACTATTCGGAGCTTACGTGATGCAAGTGACCTTAAAGAATTCTTCAGATCAAATATAGCATTAGATATAGTTGATCACGCTTGACATCCGATGACAGATCATATACGGTTTCCTATTTCTATATTACTTACCATAATGTGGGCATCTTGTATTGTTTTCTATACAGAGCCAGCTATTAGTCGAAAATCACTATTTTGAAATTTAATCCATCTATATGCCTCAGCGTGAGATAAAGATTTATAATAAAATTTTGATATTTGATTTCTCCGTTTTGACATATATCACGAGCGTGGCAAATTGCCGTAGGCCTATGGCACCTGTTTAACATCGCGCGGTATACCTGCAGCAGCTCAACACTCAAGTATATGCATGATTTTTTCAACATGTAGGGCCTGGTGGCCGTTCATCGGTGGCTACTGCAGCTGCTACTGCACAGAGAGAATGGAGCTGAATGCGACTAATAGCAATGCTGACTACGTTGACGACGAAGGTTGCATGTAGGCGTCGAACTGTGAGTTTCACTGCGTGCGATGCAATCAGCTCACACGCAGCGATCTCATCGCAGGCGCCTGCATAATGTGATGACCAGTGATGACGTATGATTGACGTCACGCAATACTGCTGCTGCTGCTGCTGCGTCGATTACGAGCACTTAACGTCATGCGACGCATTTGCTCGTCAACCGACGTCTTTGATGGTTGGTACCGGCACGCACTATACGGCATCACCTGCACTTTGAACCAAGCATACAACCGAATCACTCTCGTACGCCTATTGGTCCTCCACGCCGGAGCGGATAAGCAATTACTCGATCATAAATAATTAACAATGAAGTACTGGGCTCTGATTTCGTTGGTTTTGAGCGATGAGTAAATCATATGCGTTAATTACGTCATTATGCACGTGACAGAGAGCCATTTATCGTCATTGTAAACATCGCATGTAAGTTAGATGACAGCGGTTCAGACTGCAATGTGGCTTAATAACAGTACTAATAGCAAATAATAATAATTATTATTATGTTTGTGTGTGTGTTTGTTTGTTAGTCTATTGTCTTCTCGTCATCCAAACACAAACGTTTTTTCTCCAAAACTGTTCAACACGTCATTAAATCGCAAAGACATCGTGCTAAATTATTAACAATAATTGTAAAAAATACATGTTTTCGATACTGATTTAGTTTTCACCACAACTTTGTGATTGATCTCTGGCGTTATTTGAGGTACCATTAACATTAACACAAACAAACAAGCAATATGCACATCTTCGTTCTGCAGCATTTGAAGTCAAGTCTCAAAACGAGTGCGTTTGTCGAGCATTGCGTCACCGCGCATTGATGCAAAACAGATAGACACTTGATTGTGTTACATGTGCGCAGTTGAAATGTTACAGTGACAGCTCGACTATCACAACAAACAAACAAACAAACATCGCACGGTACTGCTGACCTGCCTCCTCAGCCATCGACACACGATCACAACCGTATTGACGCCGTCCGCCATTACCGACACCAGTCGCTCTACTTCCGGTTTTGTTTCCGCGCATTCCATTCGAGCTGATGACGCATGAATCATAATCGACCATTGCGCATGCGTCGTCTGAAATCACGGAGCTTCCGGTACTGGACTGTTTAGCGACTGTAATTAAGCAGCACTTGACAGTTTATTTAGTTGTGTGTTTTTTTCTTTTTTCATTCATCATTGTTTTTGATATCTGTAATGCTGTAAATTTTAAAGCTTTGACATAAAAAGTTCATTTTAGTGTCCAGGTACATCTCTAGAATATATAGGTCAAGTTTATATATCAAGGTCATCGAATCGAGGTCAAGGTCACTGGACCAAACAGCGCGTCTGTGTATCCTATTCGTGCATGGGTGGTCCGTGGTCTGCCGTTGATTAAAAAGCAATCTTATTGTTGTTTGCTTTTAAATTCCCTCCGACACCGGTTCATTTACTCTGTCGTTTCGTGTATTCTTTGTTTTTGTGTCGACTAATAAACTGACTGATTCACTAATTGATTGATCAAGTGAAGTTTCTGGTGGCCTGGCCTATGCAGATTGCAGACATCATGCGTCGAATAACGACATAACACCCACGCTGTTCGAACTGATTACTGAATGGAGCAAACAAATTTTGATGGTCACTTTCTAGTGTTATGCTCAAAGAAGCGGGTTTTATGTCACGTGTTGTATAGACATAAGTTCTATATAAAGCTTCACAAATGTTACTAATGATAATCTCTTGTTTCGTCCCACAGGAAAACAGACATATGGCTAAAATGTTCAGCGCGGTGCTTCCCAAGTCACCATCGGCAACAGTCCGGATATGAAGAATTTTGCCACTCGTTCAACATCTCTTCATTGGCCAACAAACGATCAGAACTCTGTAGAACAGTTTTCTAACAGATTATTAACGACATATTCCTCACTATTTGTTATGTCCAATGGCCGGTTACGTTCAGCAAAGACATCCAATTCGTTCACGGACAATTCACTAAACGTTCCTTTATTCTTATTTGATCTGACTAAGTTTCAGTGACCTGCAGACTGCAGTTATTCTTCGGGTGCTTGTTTGTGCGCGTAACTTTTAATCCGTCAACCAAGATCCAATGTTATGTTGTTGTCATGTCAATGTGTCCTTGAGGTACCGAAGACAAACTCGGCATAGCGTGCCCGAATAACATTCTAATTAATTTCTAACGTTGTCTTCCAAGTTCCAACTATAGTGTGTTTGACCAGTGACAGCATCAAAATTTTCGAGTTTCAGTTCATTACGTTAACAAGCGTTTTCAAGTGTAATTACTGCGCACCACATTATCGCCATATCACAAGTGTTGGACCAAAGACGCGTTCCAAGGCGATGTTGAGCCAATGAATAAAGCCACAAATAGAGAAATCCTTGAAGTAATCAACACAAACAACTGATATCATACGAGACTGCCAAAAGTTTTGATTTTACACGCACGGCAGAAATATCAGTGGGGCCAGTTGCATTGGGATGCACCCAACCAATTTTTGGATAAACCGTGGGCCGTGGCCCACCTGGTCCAGCGCCCCCATGACTTTAACAGATTGTTACTGTCACGACGATGTTTGACGGCAATTTTTCAACGCAAATGTCCGTCGAGCTGTATACGGTCGGTTTCGTGACTCGTGATTCGCGCAGAACACACTGCAGACAATTACTGATGCTGGCATAGGCGGACTGCTGCTGCTGCTGCTGTTATGGTTGAGAGAGATTAATTGTCAATCAGCGTATGATGCCTGTCGAGCTACTGCTGCTGACTTAATCAGTGCCACTGCCGTATACAGTACACGACGGCAGCAGCTCGGTGAAGTCTGCCTGCATGGCCGTACCGTACGTCGCGCGCTGATGTTTAATTCAAGAGCGATTCGTGTTCACGTTGATGGCTGTACAGTCGTGCACGGCAGTTTGAGCGGTCACGAAACTATTGAGCGCCAATTACGGTTTTACGGTTTACGAGGTAAACCACGTTAAAAATCGCAGCGGTGCGTGCACGTTATGTAATGTTCATTATGCGTTTAGGCCGCCCGACGTCAGTCGAAGGACATTATATATTTTGCTATTGTCTTTTTTGGAACGTGCACTCTAATCTCTCAGACGACGGAGCGACTGTCCTGTCAAAAGTAAAAGGTTGAGTTCTAGGTCTGGCACGAAACATTCAGTCACACATTTCGCCCGCTCATCTCCTAATATAAATTTTACAGGGACTGAAAAAGTGCGAAAGTTGGCCTAGATTTTCGAGTCCAGTCGCCTTTTGAGTTGGACTATAACATTGTGACATTGTAAGTGGCCAGTTAACCCTTCTGCTGTAATTAAATGATGATAATAATGAGTTTCGAAATATCTGAAATCTCAAACGGATTTGTCAAGCGTCGATGATTGGGCTATGTCTTTCAGAAATTTAGTACGGCCAGACTACTCAACTCTGAGATGAGTGCCGCGAAGCCCCCTCCCCGAAAAATTGGACAAACCAACTGATGAGTCGCTGCAACTCAGCCGTGCATTGCCCGATTGTGCTGGAATTTGTAAGTCCGGTGCACTTTGGGTCCACGGAGCTGGTCTCATGATTAAGCCGAGAAATACAGCCTCGGGTGGGCTCAAGTGGCAATGCAGCACTAATCGACACCTTTTCTTTGTTGATTATATGTGTTTTAGTTTTATTTTACATTATTTTTTTAAATTTTTATGTCCTGTGGTAGACTAAGCTGGCTCAATCGTCCACTTTTTATGCACAATACACTTAGGTCAGATATCTGCATAGCTTATCGTCTACCGCAAACTATTTGATTGATATAGCAGCGATGTTTTAGGCCCATAGGCTCGTGCATCTATATGTCATTCTCACCATTTTCTTCATCTATCCAATACCGGAGTTTGTAATTGTACGTTGTTTGACAATAGACCTATACAACAAATTGTTATGCTCGTAGAAGCTAATAAACTTACTAATTTACTTAATTAGTGTTGATTGTGACACATTTTATATTTTTGTACATCGCTTAATGAAAAAAATTGTCAAACCTAAATCTCTCTGAATTTTTTTTAAAGTTGTACAGTAGTGATCGCATTATCGCATAATTATAACAAGTTGATAGATCCGTGGTGTGTGACGTTGCTTACTGTCAACGTTCAATCTGTCAGTAGTCCAAAGCTTCTAATCGGAACCTGCTATGGCGCCTATTATCACTGACAGGTGCGTGCTCGTGTCACAAATATCAGCTGCTTCCCTCGTGCACCAGACTGCCAATCAGGGTCGCGTTATAATTGGTATTTCATCGAGTGCAATAATCAATTTAATGAGCACGACGAAAACGGAAAAAGAACGAAGCAAGAAACTGAACTTTAATCAAACTTTACTAACTAACTACGGCTAACACGTTGTTCTGGAACTAACGAACGTTGCGTGTTCTCCAAGCGGGCCTTAATTTTACCACTACAGAAACTGGAAATAGTAGCCGAAAATGAAAAATTGAACAAAAATTGAATAAAATTAATGCCAAGTCGAACGTCGAAAAATGTAGAAATTCAATAAAGAACTCTGCCAAAAGAACATAAAAGTTAAAACAACACACTAAATGACTTATACATCACCTCCCTCGCCTTACCTTGCCTGAGTGCATCATGGAAGTATTCAGTCGCCTGCATCATACAGAACATTCTGTGTTTGGTGTTCTATACTCCATTATGCACCCGAAAACCTTGTCCAGCATTCGATCTGATCAACGTATTTTTGATGTCTTCAACACTTCTTTTGGTTTATATATGGAGTATTGAGCCGTATATAGATTATCTGATTTTTTTATTCTGAAAGCAAATCTATGCATCCAGAAATTCAATAACCATTTCCAACTCTTGAGATACGTTAGTTAAAATCTCATTAAAAACTTATAAATTCAAGTACATCAAAACGCACTACGCCCCATCTTATGTCAAACGCATTCATCATTCTATTTTGTAGAATCGTTGTTAGAGAAAAGACACATAGTTTCATATCCAGTGTTACCCGTCGTTGCTGCATTTTCAGTCAATCCCGCAACTCAGGCGTCTCTTGACATTCGCGCCCGACAGAAAACAAACGTGACTTAATGAAGACGCTTTGTAAAGGTCGATTTGCATCGTGCTGGTTAATTAAATGTTGGCGAATTGGCTAATGAACAAGGACTCGAATCAAACAATAACGATTCGGTTACAACTGGGCGTAGTAATTAATCAATATTAGCGGTCGTCCTCTGATGTCCGCCGGTTCCATTAGAGCAGTGTAAAGTATTGGAAATCGCGGGGCACGGTGCGCCCGTCCGAATGACGACGTACTACCCGGACAGTGTGGGATTTGGACATTTCCCATCCTAGACGTCTCTTTCGGACATTTCTCACCTGGCTGGCACTACGTAAAGGTAAATAACACCTGATTAAGGGGTGGGGTTGGGATTACGGTTGGGTTCGAGGTTAGGGTTAGGAATGGGGTTAACAAGTTTTTACGTTTAAGTCGCGGTTATTTAAGGGGGTACACGAGTAGGAAAAGTCCGGGGGAATGTCCTACACCGGCTGATGTAGTTCTGAGCTGCTGCGGCTGCTGGTAATGCTCGCTTAGTGGTCGTTTTTCTCTCGCTGGCGTGACGGTCGCCGAGGGACGGCGGCGCCTAGCCGGTGATGTGGTCTTTGCGTGACGGCAACACTGACCGGGCCGGACTGCGGTCAGTCCAGCTCTCTGATGTCTCGCTGCTGACGCTTCTCCGCGCCCGCCGTCCGAACACCCATGAGAACCATTATCGCCTCTCAGAGCTATTACGTGCATATCCGGAAGCTTTTGGCTAAAGAAAGTCCGTTTACAGCCACAGAGCGCAAGACAAGCTCTCTATTCTCATGCTACTTCTCTGTCTGACAACACTGACCTATATAGTAACCATGACAGCTCGTTCGTGCATCAGGGAAAGTTTAGAATTAGACCTATAATAAATTAGTAAATTTTGTGCATTAAACACACAAACCGGATTGCGTTTACGTTTTTGCCAGATCTCGACGTTTTCACTGCGTATCTTTTTCGTTTAAATAAGAAAAATCTGTTGTTTCCCTTCCTATACAAGTAAGGTGAATAATTACGAGTACATCCAGATCGTAGACGATGCGCGATTACTGAAGTTCGAAGTCATTATTCGATAGACATCAAAGTCGGTTAAGTTGGAATAAATTGTGTTTGGAAAGGTGATCCGCTACTAGAAGTTGCAGCACCTCCAATGATGAAAGAGTATCATAGAAACATTTCCACCACAGGGGTCGATCGAAAGTTCGAACTTCTTTTTTGCCAGTTAGCGGGACATACACATAAATAACGGGGGCACGGTGGGGGTCGGG
>Ga0066192_1000090_pt1 | contig 14118 bp, 7 predicted proteins | sample WorMetvacBELIZE1_FD_58707 | JGI IMG/M metagenome (GOLD analysis project Ga0066192, IMG submission 58707) | Marine gutless worms symbiont microbial communities from Max Planck institute for Marine Microbiology, Germany - Olavius vacuus BELIZE.1... | ecosystem: Host-associated > Annelida >... | reverse complement strand
AGCCAAAGTTATAGTCAAAAATAAAATGTCACGTTTTTTATGGTTCACTGTGTACATCCTCTTGGCTAGGGTATACATTAACTCTCCTAGTATAGGCCTAGTTACAATCAAAAGCTGTTACTTCTGCGCAAATGTTAGTCAAAACGTACAGCCTATAGTGATAATAATAATAGTAGTAGTAGTAGATAGGCCTATAACAGAACACAGCACTTTTGTTATTTTTCCATATTGGACAAAGCACAATATCACACGACGAAATATTACAGAACACATTTATGCAAGCAAGAGAAGACCGGTGTTGTTACACTACTAAAACTGTTAGTGCGTACACCAGTTAATATAGTATAATATATTCGATCAGTTCGGTTCGGCGGCTTGTATACATCTACCAGCAACGTGCACTTTACAGTTAGAATTCGGAGAAGTGCGATACAAAATCTACAAAAGCTTCAGCCACAACTTCATCAATCATTACTGATGCTATACGACAGCGTACATAAATCTTTCACTTTAAGATTAGTTTTCGGTTTCGTATCACCACTCGCTGACGTTCAGTTCATCGACGTTATCACGTACATAGTGTTACTACAGTACTACAAGACAGGCAGAACTGGGGGCACGTGTAGCAATTAACACAACTACAATAACATCGTCTGAACCACAATGCGTATTTGCAGCGTTACACGAAACAACACAATTTCAAAAAGACAACGACACGTTACACATCATGTTTGGAACAATTACGATGATATGATCTCAGATTGAAAAAAGACACCTTTGCATCTATATTAAGAAATACTATAATACAAAATGCTTTTTTTCCAACGAACCAATCGTATGGCACAATTTTTGAATCAATCCTGTGAGTGACACAGATAAGGTGACCATTTGTTCGGACTGACCCGAGGCAGTCTCGATTTCTGAATGAATGTTCCGGGAAAATACGCGACGCCAATGTTCAGAGTTTCTTTTCCGATCCGGGCTTTTTGCCCTTCAAATGTCGAGCGGATAGCAGTTATAAATAGTAGGCATTGTTTTCACCACGCAGCATTGTGCATGATGTACGATCGTCCGATGTGCAGTAGAATATACTGTCACTGTAAAGAGAGAGTAATTAATGAAGTTATACATCCTGAGTCGTGAATTGTCACAACGAGTCTCGTTTTCCGCTAGTGCACTCTACTGCTTGTTTGCCTATATGGCCTGTGGCTCAACTGGAAAGGGTTTCTTTTTCCGGTCGCAGATTAATGGCCACCTTATTAGGCTTACGCCAGTGGCGCTAACGAGTGACGTTGACGACGACGATGCAGCGTAGCTAATGTGACAAAAGCAGGCACAAAACTGACAGCACGTGCCGTAGCGCGCTATGCACGGACTGCAACGGCTTAGCTTGATGACTCGACTGCAAGTGATCAGACAGATATGCAGTAAACAGTGGTAGGACTAGGCTACCACAACGACACTTTACAAGTACAAACCGATCGACGTCTATACAGCACGAGCACGCACGCACGCCCACCAATTACAATAATAATATTCCGCTTCACTTCATGCAAGCAAATTCGCAGTGGCGTCGCCAGGAAATGAGACGAACGGCCACCACTCCCTCCTCTCTTGCATAACACTTCCCCTCTTACCTCTCCTTCTTGGGACTTTACATTACCCGCAAACCTGAGCGACCCGCAATCCAGTTAAATCGGTCTGTGGCTCTGTGGCAGCGCTCTAAACTTCCGAGAATTTTTACGATATTGTCAACTGAATTATGAGTGACATTACATCACAAAGTGAATGGCTTTGAGGGGGTGCTGAAAGCCAGGAAAATACACGTGGAAATTAAACCGGGCACGTACGTTCTCCAGTGGCGGGACGACGCCACTGCACAATCACCAACACTTCACTCTGTACAGTATGCATTGCCACTGGAACTTACACAAGCACGAATGTAATAATAATAATCATCATCATCTCAATCATCGTCATCATCTTAACAGTAATATGAACATAAAATTAAAACGCTGACGAATTAGTAGCTGATAATGATACGCAAGATATGCTGTGTAAAAGCAACAACGGGACACTGACGCTGATAGTCGTGTACAGCAAAGTTTCTCACCAAACATCATCGCAGCCGAGATTATCTACTGTCCGGCATTCAAACTGAACAACATCTCAAGCCACTAACTGTGTAACTGTTGCTGGCTGATCACGATACCACACTTTCATGACAACGCGATTACTTACTAGTATGCTACGTTGTGCTAGATGCACTAGAGTAGTGTTAGTGTGACTGTTTGATCACCGATGGCTGTAGTGTAATAAGGACTGTGGAGAATCTAGTAAAGGCGGACTTATTTGGACGGTATTAAAATAACGGCCATAGTTTGTTGTTGTTGACTTGTTATATTACTACTGCACTACAAAACTGCCAAATCTGTCACAAAATTAGTTTTGAACTGACTTGAGTTACCACAAAAACATACAGATCAACGGTATTTTATGCCTTCATCGTCCACAGTGTAGCTAGTATAAACAGTCACATCTCACGACGTCAGTGTCTAATCGGACGTTGACTGTCTCCCAGACACAGTACGCACGGACACGGTGGTTCGACTGGTCGTCTACTGTGCTTCGCCGTTACCGTTGTCTGCATCGACGTCCATGAACCTGTCGATGACTTGCTGGACGGACTCACGCAGCTCGTCTGGCCCGTCACTGTCCTGCTCGATGTGCGTGTCCTCGGTGACAAGTGTCTCCTCCTGGCCGTCGCGAATAACGGTCTTCTTGTGCACCTGCTTGCGCAACACTACCCTACAACGTCAGTTCACAATCACAGCATTCACTTACTCCTATCCAGTTGCATCGACTAACAGGCCCGTCTTTTGCCAGCACCTGGCCTCATACGTTATTCTATCGTTGATCACAGACTCTTAAGTCAGCTTAGCTTATGGAAACTATCAATATCCGCCCACAAGCAGCGTGCACTGCAATTTTAAAGACACACATTACGAAAACTGCACCTCATATTCTCTATGGGTAGAGCAAATCTTTCATCAACATTTCACTATACATCATTTTAAGTCATTAATAAATTAGTTCGCTACAATTTAATAATAGTAAATACCAAAAATCTAGATTGTTTGAAATATGGCAATTTTGTACTCAAAGTTAGGAAAATAATCATTTTATGATTAACGTTCGAAAACCTCATGGTTCTCTCTTCCTGGCCTGAAGCGTCTTCATCGGTGTGTACTGAAGCAGCTGCAATATGAAACACGAGTGACAGAGCACAATTATTACTGACTATGCTTCTGTGAAACTCAGCTGGCAGCATAGCAATATAAGCATTTACTACGATAACCTATAAACCCATCAAACTAGGTCAGACTGACCTAGTTTTCGGTTTGTGATTAGACTTTATCAACAGGTCTGTGCGCGCAGGATTACAAGTCTCTGTGTGTAGCGTTTATGATTGATTTGTGCCACCCTGGTTAACACACAAACACACAGACTGACAGACAGATTTTGACCAATTATACTCTTAGCTCCGCCATCTGCTGAGCTAATAACCCTTTCGTGGGGACATAGATTAATATCCACAACAAGCGACTACCGCTACTTTTATCAACTCTGCCCAGTCACTTCTCCGCTGTACCAAGTGTAACAGGTGACCCACCACCGTCTGTGTACCAACTTCACATCATCCATAATATGGCACAATTGTGCGAGTCAATGCAAACAACCATTTGCCATCTCGATACAGTCGTGGCCAGAAGTACAGAGACACCTTTAATTTTTAAGCATTTTACCATTCTGATTCCAGTTATCATCGCATTGCTTTTGAACCCAAATTTACTTTCGAGCGCATTTCCATCAAATTCAAACTAAACTGGTATAACTATAGTTACAAATAAGTATGTTCAGATAAGAGCAAATTTGGGAAATTTGTAAAATACCAATATTATGGTAACAGGAATCAGAGTGGAACATTGCTTGAAAATTAGAGGTGTCACTACACTTTTGGCCACGACCACATACTGATCAAAACGTTGCTATAGGTGAAAACGGGAATTTTTACTGCAACAGAAAGGTTCAACTACCTACAGGCCTCATTACATATATATCTCTCAGCAATTTAGCATTTAGTTCAACGCTTGGTATCCAAGTAATGTTAATAACAAAGAGCATGTAATAATATAGGTCTATTTGTAAGTTTCATTCTTTATAAAATACACTTCCTGTGCAAGCAACCACAAAACAGTGTTTACCAATGATGCTGTAAGAAGCGTCTGCATCGACTAGCAACAAGCAAGTAAAATCTGCCGAAATTCTATATGTAACCACAATGACGCAATATGATGAAATGATAAACTCAACAATAAGACAGTAATCTGTTTATTTTCAAGCAATGACGGACAACAAAATCACATTTACAAATACAAGCACCTATCCGTAAACATCAAATATAACAAAATATGCATCAACAGTGTTGATAAAAATGAATACGCAACTGAAGTCCACACACATTAACATACAAACAAACACAAAATTAGAAAAAAATAGACTAAAGTTGAAATTCTACGAAGGTACATTTTGGCACGTATACAAACCAATCAGACAATGAAGAGAAAATGTGTAATTCAAATCAGAACAAAAACAATATCAACAGTGTAACACAAATCAACATAAGATCCATTACAACTGTTCAGCACAAATACTTTCATTCATGCTAGACAACATCACGAGATTGATATATAACACAGTTTTGTCAATAACAAAACGTTCCGGACACAAACATGCAAAATACGAATAAATATAAATATGGCAAAGTATTTATTTAAAAAAACAAAAAACAAAAAATAACAACAACACCAGGTCTACTTTTGTAGAATAAGAAATCTACAATTATGACATCACAATGCATTTCTTAACTTAATTAATGACCATTCACTGACAGACTTCTCACTAACACACAGCTGGATGCATGCGTTCATGCAACATGCCCATGCCAACATGCAAACTAGTACCACTAGACACGGCTAACGGGCTACGTCACAACATCCAGACTGCTGTTACTCGTAGTTACCAGACACGTGTTCCGCGTGATTTTCTTTCTGCGACATAAACTCCAAGTGGCTGGAATTAGGCGACATCGGAGAATGACAGTAGCAACTGTCAGGCTGACCGGCACGCAATTCAGTGTCATCGTGATGCGACACGATGTCAGTCTCAGCAGTGGTGGTGACTGCCCTGTCCACGTGGTTAGCGTGCTTCGTCGAGTCGACTGACGTGTGCATACTGTCATCGCGGCTGCTCATACTGCTCGATTTCAGCGTTTCGGTATTTGACAGCAGTGAGTCGGTCTGGCTCCAAGCACCGGACTCGACGGACGCCGCCAGGAGTAGTCCAGCCGACTGTCTGTGCTCGCCGCTGCCTCCGAGTGCCGACGACTCGTGAAGCGAGTCCGCGTCGAAGCTGTCGCGAAGTCGGCCAGGAGTGTCTTCGGCGCTCAGCGAGTCGACTGACTGGTGCATCAACGCTTCGGCATTGCGCGACAGCGACGACCGCAACTCAAGTGAATCAGATGACCTGTCTAGCGCCACCTCTTCACGAGCGCCCTCGATTGAGTCAGCTGAGGTTTCCATAACATATTTGCCGGATCGTTCTATGAGAAAGGTTTCATCTGGCACGACCTGGTCTGTGTCGTGCGGACCTGTATACATCTGCGAATCATCATCCTGCAGCGAGTCATTGTCTATATCTTTCTCGCGCGCCGGGTCTCCTCGCGCTTCAGCAGTCATTACCGCATCTTCATCACTCATACCATCATCATCTCGTTCATTTAGCGAGTCCACGTCGGGCTCACGTACACGAGGCCCACGATAAGACCGCTGGGTCTCATCTTCCACGCTTTCATGTGCAGTTTCTGAAGCTTTTCTGATGATCTGTACAATGTCCTGGTACTCTGGATAAACCGGCAATTCGGCATTCGCATTATATCCACCAGGCTCATCTGTCACCGCCGGCATCATCTCTGCTTCAGCAGCAGTTGATTCAGACTCGACAGTTGCTGACATGTGGTCGTCCATGACTGGCAGCGCACCTGCTTCAAGCATTGATACGACAACCCGTGCCTCGGACTCAAACTGCTCATCAAAAGCAAGCGACTGGTTAGACAACTGTGACAGACGTGCGACTGGTTCTGCGCGATCTGCCGAGTCGTCCATCAAAAAAGCATTCAGCGAAGTCGTACTTCCGACCATTCCATAAGTCGCGTGTACTGAAATGTCGTTAGTAGGCTCATTCACGTCTATTTCGCTTTCAAGCCTCTCAAACTCAGCCAGCGATGAGGAAACTGATACATTGTCTTTCTCAGAACCCTTTTCAGCTACGGACTGTAAAGAGCCCAGTTTTGTTAAGGAATCATGACTCGTGCGCTCTTGCAGTTCCTTCTCTATTCTTTCAAACTCCAATAATGAGGACGAAGCCGAACTCTTTTCGGCAACAGACTGTTGAGATCCTAATTTTGCAAGAGAATCAAGACTTGTCCGATCTTGCATTTCCTTTTCTAAACTTTCAAACTCTAACAACGAGGAAGAAACAGACACGTCGTCTTTATCAGATGACTTTCCGACCATACGCCTGCAAGGATATTCAGCATGCAAATCCCCCGAACTGGCTTGTTTATCAGAATCTGATGTACCGTCGACTCTTTCACAAGAACTACTAGTCTTACCAGATTTCCCAGAAGTCGAACTTCTCTCGTCTTCTTCTTTTATGGTAGCTAACATCATCATTGGATGATCGAAATCGTCATCAAGAATTCCATACTTATCCTCATCAGGTGACTCATAGCAAGGTACTATTTCAACCACGCTGTTGTCGAGATCATCTCTCATAGCTTCAAAGTGTTCACTGCCAGAAGAATCTTCTCCTTCTTGCATGAACTCTTCATCTCGTGCATCAAGACACATTATCGGTTCTGGTTGGTCATCTAGATAAGACGAATGTAAGTCGGAATGAAATGACGACGAAACTGATGCAAGATCTTCCATTCGATCTTCGACGATTTCCTGATTACAGGGAACAACTGTTGCGAAGCTATCTACACTTGACGAATCGCCATAATCTTCAAAATTTGTTTGTTCGATGCCATTATATTCAAAGGAACTACCGTTAAAGCTAAGTTCCGATTTACTGGGCTCAGCCTGATCATGAGACATAAAAACAGTATCCTCACTTGACAGTGTATCACTAAACAGAACGTCAGTGATATTTTCACAATCCAGATTACTTCTTTCTCCGCGGAATTCTTCAGACGCCTCGTCAACTGTAGATAAGCCAGTCACAGCAGTTTTCTGGAATTTGTTCGCGCTATTTTCTGCTTCAGCCTGTGCTTCTCTTACGAGGTAGCTCACGAACTGAGAGGCCTGGTGATGAACATCGTCACCATCAGAGTCCAACACGTTATCAGCATCGATGCCTTTCGACACTGTTTCACTAGGCCTAATACTAAAGTGATGTCCTCGTGAATGTTGTTGCACGGGCTCATAAATTTCACCACTGCAACCATCGTCACATAACCGTTGCTCATCTTCTTGCAAAACACCTTCATCTACATCATCATTTTCTTCAAGAACAGTACCAGGTCGCAAGTCGTTGGGTGCCAAGTCACCCTCCACCTGGAAAAATCCTTCGTCGACGTCTACGTTTGGTAAATTTCGGAACGCTTCACCTTCAACTTCTGCAGCAGCCTTTACATTAGACATCACTTGCGACACTATTGCAGCTGCCTGTTCACTGTGCATATTATCACCCACTGCAACTGACACCTGCTTCGATGACGTGTCCACTCCTGCTTCAGAATCAACGGTACTGCTACGTAGCACACGTCTTGAAGCATATGCATCGTCAGTGTCGTCTATAATTCTGTACGCATTATCAGGTAATGGAGAAAGAGGTCGGTCAAGACACTGTTGATCAAGTTCTAGCCAACTGTCACTGACGCCAGTTGCTGCAGCTTGACAATCATCACTGAAGTCCAATAAATTTACACCCACTTTGTATTCTTCATCTTCTTTCTCCTGACTCAATACCATCAGTTCTGGCTCGGCAGATTCCTCCAGAAAGTCGTCATCGAGATCTTCTTCCTGATCATCTTCAAACTTACGTTTGAGTTGATATTCATCCGTTGCATCATCTGCTTGTTCTTCAAACGAAGCCAGAATGTCCTCATCTCCAGGACTATTGGACGTGTCCGGGTGAAATACTTGATACATGTTATCGGATTCCAGTGCACCTTTTCCAAATGAGGCAGGCATGTGCTCTGTGTTTTCGCGAGCAGCATTCTCACACTCCAGCTGGTTGAACGTCTTCCACGGTGAACTACACTGTTCCAGATTATCAGTGCCTTGTGACACTTGATTAATGTCGGAACTGACGTTGTCGTCGTCATCATCACAAATGGTGATGATTTGACCTTCTTTGCTTTGATCAACTTGCACCACCGAAGTGCCGTGAACACTTCTGTTAGATAGAATGTCGACGTCACTGTTCCGTGGCATTCCTTGTATCAAGTCTGGTTGTACACAAGCTGTAGACGACACTATCACGACACTTTGTTGTACATCTTCTGTGTACGAAGAAGACTCGACCGATATGCCACAAGACGATTCGCCAACAGCGTCTGGTCCACAAACATGGAGATCAAGAAGTGCTCCCAGTTCCTGATCAGCGACAGCTCTGTTCTGCTGCATCACTTCTAAGTAAGCTTCGTATCCATCAACATCATCAGCTTTCACGAGTTCAAATGGCATTTCATTTGTATCAAAGTCCAAATTCTCCGCAGTCTGAGTAGACTCGGCAGCGTCTGAATTATCTTCAGTTTTTGCAGCATTTTTCGCCCCGCCCTCAGTCTCGAAAACTTCATCATCAGGACTCGACTGGATTACCTTTGACTGTTTGTCAATGACAAAGACCTTGTCAACGCTATCTGGAGACATGTCGTAGGTTGCAACTACTCGTGACACAGCACCAAGGTCTAGGTCGTAGGTCGCAGCAAGAATCATAGGTTCGGCGGATGCATCAGATGATGTTGAAGTTTTCATGATATCATCTGGTACGGCTGACACTATCAGCGTGTCAGTTACATTGCCAGTCTCAGTATCACCCACAGCCAAATTACTTTCATCTGAGAATCCAAACAAGTCGGGCGGGTTGATGCCAGAAGTAAAATTATTGCTTCGTTGGTTTTCAATTGTGTGAAGTACCTCAGCATTGTAAGTTCCTTGTATGGACTCGTGTGGCTCGGCCAGAACTGCCTCTCTAAACTTATTTTCCTTTTCTTCATCCCCAAATGCCGCATGTATTTCTGATAATTGATCGAATCCCAAAGATTCAGCTAGCTTAGACGCTGCAGTACTCTCAAACTGGGTCTGTAGCGTAGACTGAATGTCAACCATTTCAGCATCAATCATCTTCTCTGAGTCCGAGTCAGAAGAAATGCTAACTTTATGGCGGCGACGGTGTTTATCAGAGCCTTCTTTCTCAGAAACATCCAGTAAACCCTGCCTGCTTGGTTGATCTTGATCTGCAGCTGTTAAATCTCTGTCTAGTAGCGGATCCTCATAGACTATGTTATCAAAAGACAGCACCGTCATTCTGTTGAGACTGCTACCATCATCCACAACATCCCGTTCCTCGTCAGAGCTATCTCCAGCATCGTGTGATCCTTGCAGAACTTCTGTATCCTTCACATCAAGCTCAGTTGACTTCAGCGACTGTCTTACAGCTTCACATGCAACGGCAGACGTTGGTTTTGTTCTCTCCAGTACGGTTTCCAATTCATCACTTTCACCAGACTCACTAATGGGCTTGAAGAACTCCTGGGAATCCTTTACTGAGGAAGAATGTTGCACATCCTCCCACTCGTTTTCCTCAAGTATGAAATCGCTTGGAGATGCTCCTATGTTAAACTTCAGTTTCCTTATATCACTTGGAACCTCAGTGACTGGGGACAGCTCGTCCTTCAAAGCTAGCTCTTTCGACGGTGACAGGCACTCTGGGGGCGACTGTGCTAGAGCAGATAACGATGAAGACGTGTTCTTACTGAAACTAAATCCAATTTCTCTCGCTGAGGGAGAAAAAGGTTCATCAACATCAGTTTCTTCTGATCGCGCATCAGGTTCAGTACCATGACCACTTCCTAAGAAAGCATTAACGTCAAAATGCAACACACTGGTTAGTATTCGACACATTAGCTGGGAATTTCACTGCAAATTATGACGGTAGCTTATACGTAGAATCAATGACTTAATGATCAACAAAAACATTTTGAGATAGATCACTACAGTTTTATACAAGATATATATATAGCAGACAAAGATGACAATGCCATACCATCACACAATACTGGTCTGCTAAAACATGCGATGCAAACGAACATTTGTATTATAGCAAGAAATTATGTAAAACCCGAGTAGTACACGTAATAGTACAAATCTATGGCTACACATTTTAGGCAGTTGTAACAGAACTGCAGAGCAAAATGTCATCTGCACCTTCAACAACACGGGACGAATGATGTCCTGTGATATCTTCCAGCTGCGCTACTTCAGACTGGCTAGATACGCTTAGAGGCTCCGCGTCATCGTTTTCCTCATCTAGCTGGCCCTCATTCCATATGTCTATCAATAAAACAACCACGACACATGCCTTCACATACTACATACCACCAACACTGACCACGTAAACGTTACACAAATATCAAACACTAAAACTGATCAACGGGATTACCTATACAGATCACAGGAAGTAAACCAACAACGAACAGAACGTAAGTAAGTAAACTGATGATCACGGAAACATTATGATGTCAAATAATAAGTAAAATAATTACAATAATTTATGCTTGACAGCACAACTGGTTCACACAACAATTGCTAAACCACTTCATTCCGTTTTCTACAGTCACATGCCTTGCAAATATGTATGCGGACAAATAAACGCAACTTTAAAAATAATTACCACAAAACAATAAAAATACTATCTTTATTTCTTCAGCCTTTAGGCTATATTTCATTTCAATTTTTAGTCTTGTTCGACGTACTGTCACTTTACTGCTCGAATTGCTGTTTTGAAAAAATATATGAAAGAATGAATGAAGAGGTTCACCAATTACGACTGGGCATGGTAAGCGATGGACACGCATGTGACTCACAGCACAACACAACACCAAAAGCAGCAACCGATATAATTACTCTGTGCAACGACAACCATTCCCGATACCTGATGTTGTATTCCTTCCTCTCTGAAAGTCGACTCCGTCATCGTTGCCATCTAGCGAAGACCCACTGCTAATTTCGCGATGCCTCTTGTCCGGATCCAAGTCATACGATACTGAATGCTGAAGCAACTGAGGTAATCTCTTCTTTGGCTTTCTGCTATACCCCGCAGACTGGCCTACACGATCTAGACCAGACTCGACAGTTATATCAATGGGAGAGCTCTTAAGTGCTTCCCCAATCAGAGAAGGCATCGCTGCTAACACACTGTCTTTCTCGCTGACGTCTTCGCTGCTGTCTCTTATCTGCCACTGCTGTGACGAGTAACTTTCACCGTCATGTTCCATTTCATTGCTATCTCCCGCAAACGCAGCCAATTTCTGCATCTCGTACAAATTTTCAAAACTAGAGCTCTTTCCGGACTGCTTGCGATACGTTGTACAGGCTGGCCGTGAATCAAATCTATCACCGATGTCTGAGACGTCGACGACATAATCTCTACTATCTGACGGTTCGTCGCCGGGCAGCTTAGTTCCGACATATATATCTTCATAGCTCGACGATCGTAACATGTGACGACCATCACTGCTTGACTGCATCACTTCATTGGCTGCAGCAACAGAGTCTCGATCTCTATCTATGATCTGACTGTACAACTCAGAAGAGGCAACATCGGTGCAAGAAATCAGAGCTGACTGATCTTCTGAAGCTGCAATTTCAGCACAACAGTCGTTCCTCGCGTCACCTTCAAAAAACGTCTCCACCCAACAATTCCACAGCTGACTGTGCAGAAATAGCGTATTAGTAAAACGAAACAGAAGCAGTTAAGCATCAAGCAGTGCACATCATTCAATAACTGGTAATGGTAGATTACAAGTGCAAAATTAGCAGTTCAACTTATCACTAGCAGCCAAAATAATAGAGACCAATTCATACTTGCCAGAGCAATGCATAGGCATCTTAATGCAATTTAGCAGTTAAATATGAAAAATCAAACACTAGCATTCAGTAGGCTAAATGCCTCTCGCAAGTACATTGTGCACCACATAGCTTAATAACATATGTTTTAGTGATTTAGAAATTTATTGACCAACACCAACGTCTCCACAGAGGGGTGACAAAACTGCCTTTCCCCAACTGTCTTAAGATTTGATCCTTAGGTTGCATAGGCCTAAATACAAACAGAAATATGAACACGCAGTGGAAATGAGTGGAACTAAGACAGTAAGGATGAAATTACTAATGCCTGTTGACAATGAATTTTTGATCGTCCAATATAATCATCATTAGCGTCCGAACAGGAGCAAACAGAGGCATTTGCCCCAACCCAACTTTTCGTCTCTACCTCTATGGATGGGGAAGCCTCTGTTGACAGAATGCTTCTGTGAAACAAAACTGTTTAAGAAGAGCATCAGCATGCAGTCGTGACTTAAGAGTTAGTACCTGGCATCAGAACCAAGCTGTTAGTACCGTCCGGATGACATGCAAACTGATCATAGTGCATCGCCAAATAAATGTTCATTTCAGCAGACGACGGAGACGGATCTGGAATGGCAAACACGTCGTCAGGTATTGCGGTTTGAGTGAGACGATGAAGTTCATTTTCCTCGGTACTTTCCGTGAGTAGCGAGAACTCGGACGGCGACGGCGCCCGGCAGTCAAGCAGCATCGGGTGATAGGCATCCTGGCTGTCCACCTGATTAATGTCAGACTCGTCTTCGAGGGTGTAGTCGGTCGGAGACAGTGGTCGATCCTCCTCATCACACATGTCGTCCATGTCCACGTCTTGATGTCCCTGCGGACAGCTGACTCCCGATGTCTTACTGTCATCAGCATCGACTTCCGTGTGCTGTTGACCATCCTCGTCTTCAATGTCAAAATTCCCCGTCCACGCGTTTGCGTACTTCTCCATGGCAGAGCAAAGAGTGCCTTCTTTCTCACTGGGACTCATTACTACTGGACTGGCTATTTGCACTGATATCATGGGCAGCCCTAGGTCCAACTGAGGCTTTCGTGCAGAGATCAGTGACACTTCTTCATCAACATCCATGGCTCCAACTGCCACATCTGGAACAATTTCAATACAAGGTGGACGTTGGGGTGCTGTATCTTTAGTACTCTGTGGCTGATCTTCATCGACGTTGCTCTGTCTGTCTGCCACGTTGTTACACGTTCCCACATTGTTTCCTGTAACCACAGCAGAATCGTCTGCAATAGTGACAAATATCAGTTCTGATCTTGGATGTTATATAAGATAGTAACTTTAATACAACGTGTTTACAGTGACGTGAATAATGTTGTTTGTTGCCGGAGCCGCATTTGTTGTATTTTATACAATTTTCACCAACACATATACAAACTACATGGTCTTCGACAGCAAACCGTCGACTGGTAGGCCTGCGCCGGAAGGTTGCGTTGTAGAACAAGTGACTTTTGACCACACTTGGTCTCATAGTGACCTTGACCTTCTGACCTTCTGACCTTTTGACATCAAAATTTAATCAGTTCATCTTCGTCCCCAATTGCATCCAAGTTGTAAATCTGGTGAAATTCCAATAAACAGTTTGTAAGACATGCCTCCCAAAGAGCTCATTTGACCATGATCTATTTGATCTCGCTGTGACCTTAACCTTTGACCTTTGAGCTCAAAATCTCATCAGTTCATCTTTTCCCCAACTGCATTTAAGACATAAATCCGGTTAAATTCCCGCAAGCGGTTTGGAAGATATCGCATTCACAAACTTTTAGTATATGATCACGGAACGGATGGACGGACACAAGGTAGGGTTGCCAACCGTCCCGGAATGGCCGGGACAGTCCCGGAATTGACCCCTGCCGT
>Ga0066192_1000089_pt1 | contig 14215 bp, 15 predicted proteins | sample WorMetvacBELIZE1_FD_58707 | JGI IMG/M metagenome (GOLD analysis project Ga0066192, IMG submission 58707) | Marine gutless worms symbiont microbial communities from Max Planck institute for Marine Microbiology, Germany - Olavius vacuus BELIZE.1... | ecosystem: Host-associated > Annelida >... | reverse complement strand
GAGTTGGGCAAAAGTTAACTTTTGTTGGTGAAACACGAGTCCGATTTAACTGGCAGTTAGCTATAACTGGAGTTCAGTAAACCGGCGATTTGACCAGTGTTGGTGAAATCCGCCCTAAGTTTACTGGTATGCAGAACATGTTTCTACCACACAAAAGCTCACATAAGTGAACAGCACGAATAACAAAACACACACACATATCTGGAAAGAGCAACAGCAGCAACAGATTAATCAGCTGACCGGAAAGCACGTTAAAAGTATAATCCTCTACATCAAGTAGCAGCTGATTAAGTGATGCAACTAACTAACTGTTTGGATAACATATACGACACTGACAAGACCACATAAGAAAAACTGAACTAATCAAGTGACTTCTTCCCACAAGAATGGCATGACCGCAAACGTTACTACCACAGCAAACTAACATTCACAATTATTAAGAACGATAGAAGACACAGTAGTCCGTATCAATGACTGGCTGCTCACAACTCTATAAAATAAGTAGTGAGACTCATCAAAACCTTTGATCTCTTTGACGGTGCTTCAACGCTAGCATCCTGACTACCATCTTCTTGGCTACAACAAAATGCAATGCAAAAGCATTAAAATTAAAATTGCAACTATTTACAGCTGCATCAACTGCCGGGTTGCAGAGACAAAATATTAACTTTCAAAATTGATAACTATCACTTTGTGTTCATGTTCCTGCAGGAAGTATATATAGTAAACATAGTTCACTTTGCAAGTACTATAGTACCCAGTTGGTTGTGTGCATCATCTTCTGCCTCGTCAAGTGATTCTCTCAGCCACTTTGTGCGTAATTGAGTGCCTGGCTGCGCAGACCCTCCTGTTTTGATGGTGAATGTGCACGGCTGAACAAACAGATAGAAAATTTGGATCCTGCTTTTCTTGCCCTCAGAAGAACATCATGCCCTCTGGTCAGCAAGGTGGCATCACTGGTTTCCCAGTTAAGCAGGTGCTTGTTAGGTGAAGTCAAATGGGTAGTCACAGGGAAGAAGTCATAAACACCAATGCTCTCTTATCTGGTCACTCAAATGTCAAGGCTTTACGGAGTCAAACTCTCTGCACCTATCCAAGGCTGAGAACAATTCCGGTAGAATGCACACTGTGCAGTTTTACAGCTAAACCATCCAGACAGGCCAACTAGCAGTGTCTTTACATTATTAGTTAGGCATCACTGTCAGTCTAGCTCATATATTCTCACATTAAATTCCGCATACATTCAAGAACACACTTGTTCAAACGGACATTTGACTGTTAGCATGTTTAGACTTTGTTACGGACCACTGTCCTCATAGCTTCTATTATTTACACCACGCAGTCTACAACTGTACAATTATGATGAACTGGTGACGACAATGATTTAACGAGACACATCGTTAACAATGTCGGATGGCACATACGTTCTACTATCGTCCCTTGGACGCTTGCCGATGGCACTCGATCCCGCAGAGGATCCGTCACGTTCGGACGATGTCGACGGCGTGGCATCGTGAGGCCACCAATGGGCCATGATTCCTCCCGTCTGCATCATGTCCACCTGAGCACTCTGCTCCTCCGACGAAGACACTGTATGTCATCACAAGACAAACACAATGGACGTTAATAAACATTGGCTATCCCGACAGCTTCCACCGCACACGACAAGCCATTTCGACCTGTGCCACAAATTCCGTCTTTTCGTTTGACGTTGTTACGTGTCCTTGCAGTCATTTTGACATTACGCCACCTAAATAAGTTCTCTGATAAACGAATGAATGAATGAGCAAATAAATGTAAAACTTGTAGCACAGAACTCTTGTTTAAACAAGTGAGCCTCAGCTCCACAACTTAAAATGTACGCTTCCGCCGTAACAGCATTCACACATTTGTACACAGCTGATAGCACCCCCTGGCGAGTGTGAATACAAATTACGACAGTACAATATGGTTTTGCAGACAATTGTTAAAAATTACCTTGACCTTTGACTTTGGAAGATCTTTTCAGCAATGCTTACTCACATAATAAACATTTTTGGCAATTTCATTGATATCCCACCACTAAGTGAAGAGATATCATGTCATGCGAAACAGCTGTTAATGGACAGACAAACAGACGACCAGGAAACATAATGCCTCCACTGCCTGTTGTTGGCAGAGGCATAAAAATACCACCAGCTAACTTAAAAGTACTGAAAATTCCAATGTACTAGGTTACCAGTAGCTTCTTCGACGTGGGATGAGACAGGCTGGACTTGTTGTGTCGGTCGGCCGGCCTGCTGCTGCTGCTGCACTGATGCTATTGACTGAATGGCTGGAGATATCAGCAACGACACCCCTTCACCTTCACACAGTGCAGTCAACATCTAACGATTAAATAGTGTCATAGAGAGCAATGAGATGAACACCTGGAAAACTGATCTGGAAAAATGTGGATTGCGGGATTCAGGTACAGCTGTAGAAAGATGTATGCAGCAGAACAAGACGGGTGAGTGAGCGAATAGTTTCTTAACGGCATATCAAGAACAAGACAGAACTGGTCTGTGGCTAGTGTTGTGTTAGTTAATGATTCTGCTATTAGTCATGCACACAGGCTTTTAGTTATTATTATTTACAGTCAGTTCAATGAAATTTAGTTATAGTCACTGTTAACGAAAACTTTATTCATTTGGTTCACACTTTTAGCTGTTACTAGTTAAACGTTATTTGCAATAGTTTTAGTTATAGTTACTGTCAATAATAATACTAACAATAATAAAACAATGATTTATACGTTGCCAGAACATGTCCGTAAGATCACAAGGGCACTGTACAGCAAACGCCACTCGAATTAAGTCGATAAAAGTCTATCCACAAAATACGACTGGAAAAACAAATGAGCCTAGAGGCGATTTTTGAAAACAGAGTGTTGATGCAATCCGAATGTCAGATGACAAACTGTTCCACGCCGCAGTTACAGTTAATGAAACTATTTTGCTTTCGTTAAATGACAGTTTCTGTTATTGATACCAGAACAACAGACATACAATGTCCCCTATGCTCCACTGAGACAAAAAGAGTGCATCCAAGGCATCAGCCTGACACAAGAAAAGCATTCTGAACGAAGATCACAGCTCAGTTATTATAGGAAAACAGAGAAAAATCAATTACAGTTACTTACTGTCAGAAACGGCAGCTGTAGTAGGCATGACAGTTGCCATTGGAGTCGAGACACTGGATACCGATGATATAACCGATGCTGCCATTGGCCGAATGGACGCCATCGCACGTGTTTCAGTGGACGTGCTGCGAACTGGCTGCACTGAGCGTATGTGAGGCTGCTGTGATGCAATCGGTCGAATGTTCGCCTTGCGTGGCGCAGGATGCTGCTCCGCAGCTGTATCTGACGCTCTAGAAATACGAGTAACAGAAAACGATAAGTGTAAATGTCTGCTGCCAAATGTATTTGAGCAACTCACAGTGATAAGCTGCTCTTGGTGATGCTGTCCACGACTGCATTCCTCTTATATCATGTTTGAGAAACCACTGCCTAAGATTATAAACCGCAAAGTTTATTTTTGTAAAAATACACTAACTTATTCAATAGCACAACATTTCCATGAGTCGACAATACCAGGTTCTTGACAATGTAGGACAAAATAAGTGACACGTTTATAACAGCTGTGATTCTGTTGCCACTCTTGTTAACAGTATTAATACAAACATTACTAGAATTACAAGTACAAGCCACTATTTTGTACTGCAGAATCAAACCACTGCAGATCGTATTTTTAAGCTAACACACACAATCCTATGACAAATTTCAGTTTATGACAACATTTTATACATATGAAAATCGAACAGAGTGCAATGTCTACTAACGTAGATCTTTCCACTGGTGGTGCAGAAACTGTCGGCTTAGCAGGTGATGCTGCCACTTGCTTATTGGCCGACTCTAACTGATTCTGTAACAGATGAACCTACACACCACCGCAAATCTATCATTCACGTCATCGTAGTAGAAGCAAAAATGTGCATGTGTGAAATAACTTAGTATATATGACTAACATCACAAACTACAACAATAATCACACAAACAGCTAAAACCACATGAAAAAGTTCAACATTATGTGCATCAGAAATGTTATATAGATTTGAAATACATTGTAAACTGCAAAAAAATAGTAGTACATGAAGTCCAATATAATCATTCAAGAAAATTACAATCACATGGGTAAGGCATTCTCCGCATCTTCCTGGCTCCAAAAATGCAGGCTCTTCAAAGGTCTGAAGTACCTTATACCTTTACACTTCACGTTGCACATATATAAATCTACATATTTTATGTATTACAAAGATTACTACAGGGTCTTTACATCGCAGATATATTTATAGAAATTACTGGTGGCCATCACAGTTGGTCTTCAGATTCAGTGTCTTTAGACGTGTTGGTGAGTGCAGCCCAAGTGATTTCACCTGGCGAAATATCTAACATGCACAGAAGCCGAACAAATCTCAATTCTAAACATCTGTTGCATCTCAGCAAATCTCTTGTCTCACACAGTGAAACATCCATGATGCTGAGAAATAAAACAGACACGATTCTAACCCTCTGTTGCAGCTCAGCGTTTTCTCTTCTAAGTCGTTCAAGAGACTCCAGCTGTTGAGCGCTGTCATGCTGCAATGACGTCCTTGACTGCTGCAACTCACTCAGCTCCGTCTCCAGTCTAGTAACTGTCGCCTGCATCTCCGTCCTCACGGCCTCCACCTGCTCTTCTATAACACACATCAAGCCTGCCATGAGGTAAGACTCACAGGAACTGATGTTGGCATCACATCACACCACTATGGACCAGCGACTTGCAGCATAGTCAAAAATACACAATACCAACTAAACAGCTTATGATACAGATGCAGTTAGTTCTCGTAACAACTGGATACAATACTTTATTCATTCAACAGACACCAAGAGCAGCAGCACGAATAGCACTAACAATACATATTCTTATGTATTTTTAATGCATAATGTACGTAAGAGCAAAATCTAAAACCTGCAAAATAAATACTTTGTCTGGTATTCTATCCCTGGGAGACTCCTCCTGCACCCCGCACTCCCCTTGGCTATGTCTACAACCAGCAGCAGAATTCTCACATACCTATCGACGGTTGACTACTCGGTGGTTCTGCAGATTCTCTCTCAGCAGTGGCAGCATCTAGCTGTCGCTTGAGTTCAGCACACGACGACTCCAGGTTTTCTTTGTCTGTCCTAAACGCAACCAAACGTTGCTTGGCAGTCTGCAGTGTCAACAGCAACTTCTTCTTCTCCTCGCCAACGGATGCATTCTCCGACTCGAGTCGGCTACGATCGGCTGCCTCCTTTTCCTTCTCCGCCGACAACTTCTTAACTTCACTGTCCAGTGTGGAATTGTCAGCTGTAAGCTTTGTGCATTCCTGCAACATAAACCAGCAATCACTGTGGTATGGCGAAGTGTACTATGCTCCTCCCGGGCACAGATAGGATGCTCAGCTCCCTCATCAAACTATTCAGCGTACAGACAGGTATACGAAGCAGTCTGATACACAGCCAGTGAGATGCCAGAGCATGTAGCACAATAGTGTAACACTAGCTAGGACACGCAATCAAGAGGTTGCAAGTCTGTCAACCATCTGTTCCACTTATCCATAATTATGACATTATTCTAATTACCAGCTATCTGTGCAGCCAATGGGTCCAGACTCTACCGCCACCGTGACTGCATTACAAACTTTTAGCATGTGGCTGACCTGGTCCTCCAGGCCACAATGTGTCTGTCGAAATTCACTTGTACTGAGAATGTATCAGTGAGCAGGGAATGTCAACAGTGTCTGACGTCCGTTCATTATCTTTAGACACTCAGTGAACGTAATCAACGTGTGTTCCCGTGGATGACATGTTCAATGAACGTTCATTTGTAGTCGACGTCTGTTACATCATCGCCATCAACCCGCCTGTCACTGACGTGTCCAACGTTGGATTCCTGGTTAATGTTGCTGGCATCTGTTTCCTTGCCTCTGACATGCGGTCTGTCAGTGTTATGTCCGACAACCATTCCTTGTCGCCGACGTCCGTTCCACCACCACCATCGGTGTGACCTGTTAGTGCCATATCCAACCACCACTCCTTGCCAACACCTATCTTCTTCAGCGTCATCAACGTGGTAAGTTGCTAATGCATCTGACACTTGTTTATTTGTGTGACATCTGGACACAGGGATCCTCGCCGCCGTCGCAGTTTGACTGATATGCCATTTCAGTCTCATGAAAGTTGATTCTAACCACCACTGTCTACGGTCATCATCATCCTCACTGCTAGTGATCCAATGTACATGGCTGTGTCCGTTTATCTATCTGGCTGTCTTCTGACAATGCTACAAGTGCTGTATTGCAATAAATGCCATTATACTTTACCGAAGAAAGAGAAGCATCTGTCCATTTGATATCTCATGTCACTGTCCTCATACCTCTATCACACCCCCAGTCATAACAATGTAAAATCTCTGGGCAAATTGTTCACACATGTCCCTCTGTCATGAAGCAGTATAATTTGGTACTGGCCAATGGATGGCCATGTCCTGCAGCTACAAACCAAATGTGAACACAGTAATTACTGCCATGCCACACATAAGATTGCATGATAAATAAAAATGCTTTGATACGTCATTGTACAGGTCACAATAGTAGAATAATGACTGGCCTTACAGTGCCCGAAGGCACATTTAAAAGCATCACTTTGGTTCTATTTTCTTGTGAATTTTCACCAGCTGCCTGGCTCGAAGTGGGCCTAACACTGACCACTCATCGATCGAGTGACTTATCTAAGACATAAGTCAAAACAATGTTGCCTCTTACTTCTGTAACAGTGACGAGTCTTTCGTGAAGCTCGTGGCTACGCTGCTCCAAGTCTTTCACTTTCTTCACTGCTTCATTCTTCTCTGTCTCGACCAACCCCAGCCGACCAGTCACCTCGTCGCGTTCTTTCTCCGCCGACTCCACTCTCTCTCGCAAAGCCACGGCGTCCGACTGAGAGGTCTGCTCTGCGACGGCATTCTTTGTTTTCAGCTCCTCCAGCTCCTTCTGCGACTCTTCTGCCTGCATCCGGTACTTCCGACCGATCTTTCGCAGCTAAATTGCACCAAAACCATCCACTTGTAACCAGACTAATAAAAACAGCAAATTTCCACGAAACTATGACTCACATTACTCCTATTACCACCAGTATCATAAAATCGTACATAAAGTATAAGTAAAAAGTATAACAAAGTACAGTCCTAACACCACCAATCATTACATTACACCAGATCAATGTCTCTGGCACAAAAATCGTCGCTAAGATCAAACAAAATATCACATTCAAGCACGAGCAATTGAAGTATACACAGAACATGACAGTAAATTGACTCAGTTCTGCTACTCAGGCAAGTTCTGCTACTCAGACAGATATTATACACATATCGAGTATTAAGCTTTTCATTCAGCAGGTCACCTAGAGGTGATGAGAAATGATCATTGTTCACTGCTAAGAAAAGTTTCGCAATTGTGCTCGATGATATACGAATAATTTCAGGTAAACTAGGTCCCGTTCATTTCAGGTTAAGTTTTTGTGTTTTTTTCTCTTAACAATGGCCATTTGTCTGTCTTAGGTTTAGTATTTTTCTGAATTTTCTCCAGGATGTCGACTGACTGCCTGAAAATACCTGCCTCATAACTGACCTACATGTTAAAGGCTTTTTATTCCCTGTCACCTACAACTAGGAACACTTCATTAAAGGCTGCGAAATGTGTCCTCGATCTTACTCTAGTCTAGGCAGCGCACTACAGACCTCTCTTTTGAAACTGTGTCCCTATTGTACTTGAGTAGGTTGCTGCACATCCACTCATCGTTCACTAAAACATGAATATCAACTTACATAAGATTTAACGATAGCAGTACTCCGGATGATATCAACATACTTTATGTCTGCCATCAATCAACAGCAGCATAAAACGATATTCCTAATTCTAACTAGCACGCACACCTGCTGGACAATGGTCGTATGACGTACCTGCACAATGGTAGTAGCTTTCTCTTCAGCTTCTTCATCTTTTGTCGCAATGGCAGTATTTGCCTTTGCCAACTCGTCACTGCAGAACACCAAGTGGACTATTGGTATTTGCAATCACAATGATACGGCATTCACTGATAAATGTATGGCAATAGTGCATAATGTTTATTTGCATCTTAGAAAAACTCTTACTTACTTATTTACTTACTATCAAACTGGAATTAATACAACATATCTGAGTCTCAGTAGTTAATACCATTGAAAAATTATTAACTAAATAACTTTAATGTAATGTAATGTAATGTCGCTAATTGTCATTTTTATTCAGCTGGCATATTAGTCTCTAGTCACTCCGACTTAGGCCAAGTCCAGTAAAGAGCAACCACAGAGAATGCTGTAGCACACAAGATGTCATTACTACACCCAGGTAATAGAATCAAAGCAACAGTATTAAAGCTTAAGAAACACACACTATCGCATAAACTAATAACGGACTTACTTGAGACGCTGAATCTGCTGCTGGTGTTGTTCACACTCAGCCCTGCAAAACAGACGTGCTGGAGTGACGTTGGAGGACATGGTAGTTGCCACAAAACAGTAAAGTTGACTGATGACTTCAGTCGCATTATATTTACTGTAATAAAGCTTAAATTTAGTAACGAAATCATCGTATAACTTAACCAATAATTGCGATGCCTGTTCTAAGAACTGCCACATCTACCAGTGATTCATACAGTTTCTGCAAGAAATAAACCAAGCTCACCAAGGTATGGGTCCATCATACTGACTACTGAGGCGTGCTGCTGCTCTTAACAATATATTGTGCACAGTAAAGAATCAAGAACAATAGAATTTCTAAATTTCACACAAACACTGACATCTCATAAACCAGCAATACACGTGTGTGTGTAAGAACTTACTGCGTCGAACGAAGCAAGGAGTTAACTCTTGACAGTTCTGCTCTAAATCATATAAAACAGCCACCAAGATTACATTATTACATTACATTACATCACATTATAGTGATAAATGTTTCGAGAACTTCAATCACTTCACAAAGTTTACATAGTTAGCCGTTACAAGCGTTATCGAACAGATGAGTTTTCAGCCGGCGTCTAAAAACAGGTAGTGATATGGCGGATCTGATGTCTCAAGCTTTCCCAAGACATCGGCTCCAACACAGACAGAAGCTGCCGTGACTACGAAAGCGTGGTCACCAACAGAAGAAAGTCGGGTAGCACGGATGGCTAGTAAGGATAATACTGCCGATCGTAGGTGTTTTCAGCCGGGTACATCAACCACGAGTCGCACATCAGATGACAAGTATCCGGGAGCAGTCCCATCGAGGCACTGGAACATCAGTATCACCAGTTTATAAGTGATCCGATCTGGGACACGAAGCCAGTGAAGCCGACATAAGATTGGTGTAATGTGCTCTCGTCTGCTGACACTGAATATCAGATAAGCTCATGCGTTCATTACGGTATGCAGCTGATTGAGCAGGTAGGCTGATAGGCCAGCTAGAGTGGCATTTCCATAATCTAATCGAGACAGGGCCAGTGACACCACGAGTCCTTGAAGGTGTCAGCTGGCACAGATCGTCTGATTGTCTGCAGTTGATCGAGCATGCGTAAGCCTCTAGATGTAGTCTGGAAACTAGATTTTACATTAACCACCGTGTGGAATTCCTTGCCGCACTACCTGCGTGATAGTAATGTTAGTCAAGATACATATAGACAACATTTGAAAACGTTTACAATTGCTTCGTACTAGTGCATACAGCACATTAGAGGTTTCGCATTTATGCACTATATAAATTAATGTTGATATACACTGACATTCACCAGCACTTTAATTTCATTAATTACAACTGGTTTTCCCAGTTCACATGATATAGTGCTAATTCTGTAAAATCCTCCACTGACATGCATCCACCACTCTAAACTGGGAGAAAAAGCCATAGATTGAAGTTACTGACAACCTAAGTGACCTTACTCCATTAACTTTAATTACTGGATCACTTCACAGACTTAGTTATATTCCAGTACCCCTGTATAGGCTCAGCTGTATCACTTTACTGGCTTAAAACAGTTGTATAATTTCAATGTTTCAAACAGTTTCTGTTCAGTTGCTAGAACTTCTATGGTATATGTGCATTACAAAAGATATCTGCATTAACACGTTAACTGTATTTGCTCATTCTAGGACAACTCTAGATTTTCTACACAACTGGAGACTGTGGTCATCATCAGTTATTAGAATCTTAACATGAGCACATAACTAACCTATTACCTATACAAACACTCTCCATTACTCACCGATGCTTGTGTGACTCCTCCATTACTGTCGATAACTGCCTCTTTGCTTCATCTCGTTCCTCCCTGGTGAACAAGTTACACCTATTGCTAAAATACGTTATTTTTTTATCTTTTAACTTTATATTTCACAAGCAGGGCAGTGATGCTCAGCTGGCAGCAATGATCTATAAGCCTAGTATTCCAGTAAACTAGGTTAGACTGATCTAGTTTTTGTTTCATGATCAGAGTTCATCAGTAGGTCTGTGCATGCAAGATGACAAGTCTTTACGTGTAGTGGTTGATTTGTGCCACCCTGGTTAACAGACAGACACACACATGCGCGCACAGACAACTTTTGGCCGGTTAATACTATTAACTCAGCCAGATTAGCTAAAACAGCTGCAGTAAATGTTACTATAAAGCAAAAGTTGTAAAATTTACCAGACAGACAGCTACTGAAAAAAATTGTCCAACATATGCAGAATATCACAGTAACATGTATGCTGCAAAGAAAAAGAAGAGAGATCAGGGGGACAGAAGCTATAAATACGTTAAGAGACTGAATGAAGATAGAAGATAAAGCAAGGCCATCTAACTTGCTGAAAAAAGACTGAAACCTGTTAACAACAGAATATGCTGGACAGATGATGAACACATAAGCAAGAATATAACTAGAAACAACAAGTTGTAGACTGGCATTTTGGTAATGTACACAGAAAACTTCAATGCTTTCAGGATGTATCCGTTATCTCCTTTCTTAAAGAACTACGGGATAAGATCTTCAGCATCGGCAAAATGGTAATAATTTGCCATACGGTAAAAGCACGCCGCCACAAGCACTTACATGGCTCTCTTGTGTTCCTCGGGATCAAACTTGTTGCACTGCTCAATCAGATGATTTGTCCGTGCTTTCCATCTATCAGTCTCCGACCTCAACAACTCCACTTCCTTCTGTAGCGAGTCTCTCTGCGCAACGGCATCCCGACACTCGTCCTGCAATGGCGTCAACTCGCTCTCCAAACGTTTCGCCTGTCAGAAACAAGTAGCGTGAACTGGTCACCAAGATCTGTGACACAGCTTGGACTTGGACTTGGACTTCACATCACTTTACTTCAATGACAGGCAAAAAAACTATGACAAAAAATAAAACTACTATAATGATATAAGTTAGAATCAACAAACAAAAGCTAATATGGCAATGTATGCCAGCATGTAAACATCAGACAATAAGAAAATGTCCAACAAAAACTTCTGAACTATAGACACAATTATGCTACAATTGAACAAGTGCGTCAGAAGTGGCACACTGTAATGACAACACACTCAACAGACAATACATCATTTTGGCAACGATGTAAGTGTTTTGTGTCGTAAATCAACACGGTACGATGCAAGTACTCTGACACTGGCTGACCAGATTAATGCCAATGTCAATGTAAATCACACAGTACATAAATGTAAACCTCCGACATGCTCTATACAGCAGTACAACTACGAAGGAAACTAAACAATTTTCAAACATTGTCCGAATGTACATGAAGGACCAGATCAGAACTATCTCAAGAGGCGGTTAGTCCCAAGCTTTCACTGGGACTCAATGTGCCTACCCACAGACAGATGGCCAGGCTGAGCTGATCTGGGTGGCTGGTTACAGAACAAGGTGGTTATCCACCACAGTACTAACCAAGCTCAACAGAGTAACCATGTTGATCGAAACCAACATGTTACCAAGTAGCTGAACAGAATAAAGTAAACTAATATGGAATATGCAATTACCTTGGCTTCAATTTCCTGAAGCCGATCACCGAGACGGTTGCGTTCATCACGCAGTAGATGATTGCTGTCCTGCAGGAGGTTCAACGTCTCAACTTTGCGCATCAGTTCAGCGTGCTGCGCAGCAGTCTGCACGTTCACCTGTCACAACCCAGTCCACTCCACTGTCAGTATATCTGATCCTCTCTCTCACAACTTACAACAATTATAATCACATATCAATTCCTTGCAATAATACACATGTTCCACCAGCATGACCACTTTCTGGTAATACAAAATTCCAGGAATTTTCCAGTACACTATTAATGATAAATGCAATTATACACGCATCAATTTTATAGTTCACTGAGCAATGACAACCCATGGTCTAACAAGCAGACCGAATGTTGTCAGTTACATCAGTTAGCTACCCAGACAATCTGTCATATCAGCAATCGTGGGACCTTCCCTGCTTAACCAGATAAACTAGTAATAACACTTGCTGCATCAAAGTGCAAGAATAGCATGATCTCAGTCAAGTAGACAACACCGGCCAGCTTGCCTCGACTGATGACTTTTTAGCCATTAGCCTTTCCTGTATATCCTCCAGCTAAGCATTGAAGATCTGCCTGCAGCCAGTCACCTTATCATTCACGACACAACAATCAAGCTGCAAAGTTGATCACAATGTAACCAACTGGCTGGAGCCTAATTGTACCTACAGCATCTGTGAAGTGAAAATTAAAAGCTACCCAACACACAAGATCTGCCAACAGTTGAGCAAACTCTCGACTCTAGATCATCAACAAGGAGCTAGCTGGTCTACGTGGTTTAAGCAACGAATAACCTTAATGAATATGATGACAGCAGTAACTGACTTATCTAACACAATAAAAAAGCAGTAATTCTACCTCAGTTTTCTGCCTTTCTTCAGCCAATGTCTGTTCTGCAGCATCTGCCTGCTTCTTCAGATTCATCACCTGCTGCCGAAGCCTGTTTGTTTCTGCCTGGATCACTTCAAACCGTGCCTCAGCAAGCTCTTTTTCTCGTCGTAAGTACCTGCCGGCAATTTTATAAATAAAAAACCATTATAACAACAAGCAGCTAGTGGGCTGGTCTGTGCATGCGGGATTAAAAGTCTCTCTGGTTAACATAAAGACACACACAGGTACACACAGACACAAACTCATCAAACATGTCAACGACCATCACTAGTGTGCTAAATATATACAGAACTAACTCTTAACATCTCATCTGACTTGACTTGTTGGTCGAATCAGCCTTTCACCCGTAACAAGATGGCAAATTGATCAAATTTATCTATCAGACAGCAATGGTAGATGCAGATAACAGCAATCTAAAGGCAGACTCGAGGCCCAAGTTAGTCAACTGACCAGGTCTGAAAGGAAAAGCAGCTGCTTGGTACTGTGAATTGGGTAAACTGTCACAGTAACTCAGTAATGATGACCACCAAATACATCGTCTCAGTAGTATTATTAACTTATTATTACTGTTTACTGTTATCGTCACTGTCGCCATCATTATCATAATTCTGCACTCCAGACACAACTGAAACTGCTGTCGCGACTTTTGAACTCAGCTTAAAGCTTTCTATGTTCACTGGGTTGAAACTGCCGATATAAATCTGATCGTTTATTTTATGTGCGCAAGTGTCTGATGCCTTTGGTAGATGTAACTGTAACAGCACAAGTAGTCATACAGCGCGGCTGCTGTCTTACCGTACAACATCCAGCAGCTGCTCAGATGACGACGTCTGTTCTGCCGCACTACTGTCGACAGTGTCGGCAAACTGCCGCATCTTGTCACGTTCTTGTTCCTCCCGTGACTGCAGCTGCAGCATCTGAGACGACAGCTGGCACAAACACACAGATGACACTGCTGACATAACAGATCTTCATTTTTCCATCAAAGTTGTAATGACTGATTCTCAAACCGATTCTCATCAATAACCACGTTTTACACGACGTTCTGCCGCCACAATCTGAAGCATCTCGACACTACGATCTTTGACAACGCAAAACATAACTTTCCTCTCCATGCAAGAAATGGTCATTTAACTGATAATAATTTTATTCAGCGTATGAG